>Ga0272440_1000678_pt1 | contig 28628 bp, 18 predicted proteins | sample SSMMMBAug17_FD_192440 | JGI IMG/M metagenome (GOLD analysis project Ga0272440, IMG submission 192440) | Marine sediment archaeal communities from Little Sippewissett salt marsh, Falmouth, MA, United States - SSM-MMB-Aug17 | ecosystem: Environmental > Aquatic > Marine > Wetlands > Sediment ... | reverse complement strand
ATAAATATATTAATTCATTCTGTAATAATATCGGAAGTATTTCCAACGTCTCGGAATCTTTGTTTTTTCAGATTCTTTGGATTTTTGCTTGAAAATTTTCCAGAAAGATCGTAAAATAATAAATTTTAAAAAGTAGAACAATCAACAAAAATGGAGTTATCCTGATGAACCAAATTATAAAAGTTCTTATTGTAGATGATTCAGCTTATGCGCGTAATATCATTGAACGTATTCTAATTATATCCCCTTTTATTGAAGTCATTGGAAAAGCGCGGAATGGTAAAAATGCCCTTGACATGGTAGAAAAACTAAAACCAGATGTCGTTTTATTGGACTTATTAATGCCTGTAATGGATGGGATCACTTTTATCAAAGAGCAAATGAAACGACACCCCATCAGAATCATCATTGTCAGTATTGTCAGTGAAAAAGGGAAATTAATTATTGATGCGCTCAATGCAGGAGCCATTGATTTTATTCAAAAACCAACTGCATTGACAACAAGGGAATGTTTAGAGCTTCGAGATGATCTAATTCAAAAAATTAAAACAGCAGCAGTAGCTGAACTTAAACACTTAAACAACATCTATGATCAAACCAGTCAGCAAAACAAAGTCACAGAAATAGTAACATCAAAAGGAAAATTTGATGTGATCATCATCGGTATATCAACTGGCGGCCCTCAGGCATTGCGATATCTCATTCCTCAGTTTCCTGCCAATTTTCCAGTTCCCATCGTGATTGTTTTACATATGCCTGAAGGTTACACAAAGATGTATTCAGACAACTTAAATGAAATATCTGACATACAGGTAAAAGAGGCGAAAGAAGGCGACCCATTACTTCCAGGGACAGTTACAATTGCAGCCGCAGGATTTCATCTGACTTTTAATAAAAATGCCCAAAATCATGTTGCATTTCATCTTGACAGGCAGCCTGAAGATACACTCCATCGACCATCAGTAGATATCGTATTTAACTCAGCGGCTGAAATGTTTAAAGAACGTGTACTGGGTATTATCATGACAGGAATGGGCTCCGATGGAAAAGAAGGTGCAGCCTGGATTAAAGCGAATGGGGGCATCGTGCTGACAGAATCCAAAGAAACCTGTGTCATTTATGGAATGCCACGTTCGGTTGATGAAATCGGATTGAGTGATCAGAGCGTACCATTATATGGGATGGCGGAGGTTATTAAGGACTTGATGAATGAATAAAATTGTATCCAGGTTAGAAGATGGGATGAGATATGATAGAATCACAGGCATCTTTCATTTCTTAGTTAACACTTTGCCGAGTCCAAGTTCCCCTCAAGGGGGGAATTCGGACTCGGCAAAGTGTTAACTACTTTTCAGCAAATATGAAGGATGCCGAATCACAACTATAAACGCTTTCCAAGTAACGATCCTTTTTCACCAGTAAATAAAAAGTAAGTACCATTCAAGGTTTTACCCTTTATTCTTCCGCAGGCAACGATTCCTTTTGGCTGACTTCCAACGTCTGTATTTATGATAATGCTCCCATTTTTAAGCACACGCCCTTTTACAGGGCATCTGACATGATCGACCGATTCGATAACCGAACGAAACACACCTTCATGAACTTGGATTCGTAAATGCGCCTCCTTTTGATGATTCCGATGAAAATTGATTTCATATTCACCATTCAGATTTGTATCAATGTCATCTTTTTCATATCGAAATCCAAAATAATTTCCTTTTCTGGTATTTACAGAGTAAAGACCTTTCATAATGCCTTCTTCCGAGATCTGGCCTATGGCTGCTATCTTTCCTAGACTATTCGTGATCGTGTTAAAAAGAATAATGCCATTATCGTTGACTTTACCTGTAATATTAAATGCATAATTCTTTGCATTGACGATTGTACCAGATATCTTACTGGATTTTATTTCAATATCACCGACAGCAGCATAAACATTCTTGCTGATACAAGATAAATTGTACGTGCCATCATATTTACCCTGTTTATCGATTTTTTTATTTGTTTTGCTGCAATTATAATTAATCACACAAGACATTACAATTACGATCCATATTGAATGCCTGAATAAATTCTTCATTTGTTCTCCATTTTTTTTGTTTAAGGACACTCAAGGTCTAATGATCTTTTATAGATACAGATCACATCTTCATCAGTGCATTTGTTGTCAGCATTGACATCACATCGTTCTATGCTGCATGATTCTCCACAACTTGTGGGACAGATTGATAAAGATAATTCATGCGCACATAAAACATCGGATTCTGTCAGGACACCATCTTTATCCATATCCCCTGGTAAATCTTTATTTAAACAGGGAAGTCCCAATGCCTTGTTATAGATACATATCGCATCTGAACCGGTACATTTTTTGTCCCCATTGATATCACATGATTTTATATTACAATCATTTCCACAGCTTGTAGGACAAATTGATAAAGCCAGTTCGTATGCGCACAGTGAATCCTTTTCGCTGAGAATGCCATCATGGTTCAAATCGCCAGGAAAAGTTTTTGTTGGCTTGTTTGCTGTTAAATTTTTTGTTATGGAATGACTTTGTGATTGTTCTTTTTTTTCTAATGTTTGACTTATAATCTCTTTAGTAAATACTATTTTGAATCTATCAAGCAAATTAACATAATGATCATTATCTTTATATTTTTCATAAGCGGCCTTTATCGCCCGGGTTGCCTCTGTTATCTTTTTTTGTTGCTTGAGTGTTTCAATAAGAAAAACTCTGGCTGTTGATTCGATATCTGAGGTTGAAAATTTATTAATAACTGTTAAAAAAGCCTGTTCAGCTTTTTTAAAATCCTTTCTCATCAGTTTTGTAACCCCCATATCTAGTAACGCGTGCGAATTGACTGATAATTCTCGTTTGTTGCTGGGGTTTCGTTTTTCACTGTACTTTTTAATCGTTTGATTCCATTGCTTATCTGGTATTTCAAATTGCACTGTTTTACGATCGTGATATTCAATTTTTTTGACAGTTTTTCCTTTTTGAAGATAATTTGTGTCACTTAATGTGCTGTTTCTTATTGGTTTTAGTTCAAATGGTGCCATTTCCACTGCTTCTTTTGGGATAATTTTATTTTTAATATCCTTTTTGATCCTGACCATTAATTCTTTCGGAAAATCAATGTTTTTTAATTGCAAATCAAAATATGATTCATTTTCATTACTTGAAATCGTTTTGATCTCTGCATTTGGGGGGGCTTTATAGATATCTTTGCTAAGAAAATAGATACCTGTGCCTGTAACAATCAGCAAAATTAAAAGATATACATTTTTCATTTGTACGCCTTGTTTTTATTTTTTGTGTTGCCCCCATGCATAAGTTAACGAGGAACTTATTTTTCGAGCATTCCTTAGCATTTCAGTTTGTTCCAGTGAATTATTCTGTATCTGTCAGAAAAGGATAAAAACTGTATCCGCCATCATATCTGCTGTATTCTTCACATTTTTTGCTTTCGTCATTATACACGATACAAGTGGCATCATTATCAATCGCTGTAATTGTTAACGAAGAAACTTTATCATCAACTGGCACAGATAGTTCATAAACATTATCTTCAATTTTTACGATATCATATAGCTGATTGCTTTCATCTTGACCGAATACATCTTTGACAATACCATCTGGGTCAGTAATAAAAAAGGTATATCCAGTCGCATACACTGAGTCTTCAAATAATTTCTGGTATTTGTTTTTGCACTCAATGACTGAGTTATACATGACTGGATCTTTTTGGTAATATTTGTCATATTCTTCACATATTTTTGATGTCAACTCATAAGAGGTATTGCCTTTTGGATAACTGCCAATGGGTTCAATCACCGGAGATGTATTTTGGGTCAGCAGGCTGTTGTCATGAAGTAGTTTGATAACGACTGTATTATAATAGCTGTTACCCATTGTTTTATCTACTATTTGACCATATGTGACAGTGTTATATGCTGATAATAAGGGATCGTTGGTTTCATTAACAGGCCAGTTATTGATAATTAAGCGATTGGAATCTAATTGTTGCCATACAGCAAAAAATGCATCCCACCTGCTTCTGGTATATTGTTCAGAAGAGGCTGCTGTTGAAAACAATAAAAGGAATATCACTTGAAAAATTAGAATATATTTCATTGTGCTTCTTTCCTGAGTAAAAACCCTGGTTCCGAATCAAACATAGAACCAGGGCACTATCTCTTATCGATTGAAATTCACTCGGGCACCTATATGTGGATCAGGTAAATAAAGATCAGTAGGCATTACAGTTATTTTTTCTCCCCCATACTCCAAATCCAGAACCAGTGGCAGTATTACCTGCGATAGTCCTAAATTAACTTGTTCGATCAAGCTGTTAATGAGTACTTGATTGCTGTATTCATCTGTATCAAAGTTTTCAGGTAAAGGCAGTAAATTGTTGACATCTATATCCAGTTTAACGTCCGGTGATATGAGTTGCGCAGACAGCTTGCTGTCAACCATATGAATTGCAATTGGAACCCTGGCACATATCGTTGCCTTAAAAAGATCATTCCATTCTTCACCTTCTGCATTCGATTGAAGCAAAATATTGAAATTATTTATGATTAAGTAAGGAATAACCATTTCGTCCCCCTTAAATACGATCTCAGGCGGTGATGATGCTGTATTGATAACCCGGCATTTTTGATTACCTGTAATTTGTGATAATCCTGTGAAATTGAAAGGTATATTGGTGTCATCATTAATGTTGATATTTATATTGCTGTCATCAACCTCGCTGATCGTGATGTTAAACAATCCAGCTTCGTACATGGCAAGCATTAACTGATTCATCATATTTCTTGAAATAGTTAATGCAAGCTCATCACCTTTCATTTGAGGATCTGGAACGGGTTGATCGGTATGCAAATAACCAAGTGCCTTTGGCGCAAAATCAGGACAAGGCCCCAGATTGCTGGAAATCGCGTGCTGATCCGGCAGGAAGTGGTCATCATACCAGATGATATCCGGGGAATGTGTACTGATTGCAACATGGGGTTGCAAAAAGTCTAATGAAGATTTTTCTGTTGCGAGACGACCATTCAAAGCGACTTTCATTACTGTATTATTGTTTTCAATGTCAATATCCTGTATGGCAAATAAAGTACTCAATTGAGACCCATTTGTTAATCCAACTGCAATGTGCAGTTGGATTTGCTTTACAAGCAGGTCAACAATTGGATCAGCTAAAGCAGGTCCAATGTTTTTCAAAAGTACTTTATTCAGCAAAAGCTCCTTTGAATCATTAATGCCATTTGTAATGGCATTCACAACTGACTGCCCCAATCCTAAGCCAAAAAGATTGAATGAATTGGGTAAATTAATTTTTAATGAAGAATCTGTACTGAACTTTCCGATACCAAAAGATTTGATACCTACAATTGTTGCATCTACTTTACCATTGTTTGCTTTAAGCCCTACATCTGCTTTAAATTTCAGATTTTTAATCAATAGATTTGCTGTAAAATTACCATCCACTGCATCAAGCTTTCTTTCCAGTTTCAGGAACTTGAGAATAGTCCTGACTTTACTGGAAAGACCGAGGATATCTGATTTAATTCTAAGTTTGACATTGACATTTCTCATGGTAGCGTCCAGTGTCATGCCTTCCCAGTTGCCCAATAATTTGCTTTTTCCTGAAGCCAGGTCCATTTGAGTTATTTCCAGCTCTTCCAGGTCTAAATTAACAACAGAAGCTTCCAGATTACAAATTTGAAAATCAACAGGCCCCGCACTTATTTCTCGTGTACACCTGCGCCACCATTTGCGGCCAAAACATCTCCTGGGTACGAGTACAACTTTGGGCAGACTGATTTTAACACGTTCCCTGAATAAAGTGGTCAGACCGGCGTATGAAAGGGCTGCGTTAAAATCAACATCTTCCAATACTTCCTGTGCCACAGGAAGTATATCATGGATCGCTGTTTCATTGATACGCAACCGAACAATATCATTTACAATTGTATCTCGATCTGCATATTTTGTTACTGACTTATGCCCGCCAGCATCGTAGGCAACAAAATTATATTTATCTGCTTTTGAAACAGATACTGAAAAAGTATTTTCAGGACCAATATCTGCAACAACATCATTTACAGAAAGGCTTCTCATACCAGCAGGATCTTTAAGTTCGCCCTTTATAATCAACTGATTCTCCCCTTCTACCTGAGTGATTTTAACTTGAGGGCCCTCAGTATCAACATCAAATCTAATTCTAGGCCCTGAAGACTGACCAATAGCGATAATGTTGCTTCCCTGTTTTAGAAAACCACTCAGTTTTTGTCCATCGCATATCAGTTTTCCATTCTCAGATTTAAAATAATCTGTAACTTTCACACCATTTAACATGACGTCCTTTTCCAGGCTATTCTGACAGATGAGAGTGAATGTTTCAGGGATTGTACCAAAAAATTCCTGGTTTTCCTGTGGATATTCAAAGTCACAGATCGTATTGCACCACCCTGAAATACAAAAAACTGTTAAAATAAGCAAGGACATGCTAAAATTCCTCGCAAATCCTAAATACTTCATTTTTTTCTCCTTTTTCTATTAATTAAAAAAATTATTTTGACATGTCGTCAAAAAATTGCTGATTCTTCGAAAAATAAGTTCCTCATTTACTTATGTGCCAAGAACGTGTAGGGGCGAACCTTGTGTTCGCCCTCGAACTAATAACGCTTTCGTTCCTATAGACTTTAAGATAAAGATTTTGGCAAGGCGGCGCAAGGAGATATGTACGATGGGCGAACACAAGGTTCGCCCCTACACGTTCTTGGCACATACGTAAATGAGGAATTTATTTTTCGAGCATTCCTAATTGAGAGTGTTAAAAAATTTTTTGATTTATTATTTATCATCAGGCAAGAATCATGCCAGAAAAAAGTGGAGCGAACATAAATTTTCGGATAGATCGTAGTTAATTATTTAACATGCTTTGGGAGATTGACTTCTGAAAGGGCGTCACATCAATGTTTTATGTGTCGCCCTTTCAGGGCTAAGAAAAAAAATGTATACACTTGTAGACCTATCCGGGCGAACATAAGGTTCGCCCCTACATCGGGCTGGCATATAAGTAAATGGGGAACTTATTTTTCGAGTTTTCCTAAGTTCCCCATTTTTTTCTGATCTTGATCCAGAAGAAACAGTTCAAGATTAACAGTTGTTCAAAATGAGGAACTTATATTTCAGGCAATGAATGCATCCGCATTTTTTTAAAGCGAACAGGATGTTGGTTCTTTGATTGTCATGACAACATCAGCAACTGTTGCCCCCTGTCCCTTTTCATGAACCAGGAGTGGGTTAATATCCAGTTCCTTAATTATGGGATTGTCAATAACCAGTTGCGAAAGGCCGACCAGTAATTTTTCTATGGCTTCAATATCTGTGACAGCGCGCCCTCGGAAGCCATTCAAAATGGGATATCCTTTAACACCCCGAATCATCCTTCTGGCATTATTACGTCCCAATGGCGCCAGGCGAAATGCAATGTCTTTGAACAGTTCTACAAATATGCCGCCCAAACCAAACATAATGGAATGCCCACAATCACTAGGATTTCTATTGACTCCCAAGATAACCTCTGTTCCTGGGGGTGCCATTTTTTGAACCAATATTCCATCAATTGTTGCCTTCGAGTTATATGTGATGGCATTTTTCTTGATCTCATTGAATGCTTCTCGCACTTTATCTTCAGTTGGAATATTTATTTTCACACCGCCGGCATCAGTTTTGTGGGTTATTTGTTGTGAAACAATTTTCATAACAACAGGATAGCCAATATCATTGGCAATCTTTGCAGCATCACTTTCAGTTGATGCCAGCGCCATCGGTAATATGTTAAAACCATAACATTTCAAAATTTCGCCGCCTTCGAGTTCTCCCAAGGTTTCTTTTCCTTCTGCCTGATATTTTTCAATCAATTTTTTGGCTGTTTCAGAATCATGAGTCAGTTGATATTGCGGTAATTGCTTTCGATTAAGCCATCGCGTGGCCATATAGAGTTTACCCAATGATTCTGCTGCATTTTCAGGAAATGTATACACAGGTATGCGATTCTTTTGAAGTAGATTAACGCCTTCTGAAACATCCACAATTCCCATAAAGCTGCATACAATGGGTTTTCTGCAGTTTTGTGAAATTTCAACAATGGCTTGAGCGGTTCCAATGGCATCAGTCATGGATTGTGGGGTAAGAATAATTAAGGCCGCATCCACATTGGGATCACTGATAACTGTTGCCAAAGCGTTTTCATATCGATCCCGAGTCGCATCACCAATGACATCCACCGGATTATGAAAATTGGCAGTCGGGGGTAAATATTTACGAAGTTCCTCAACTGTTTTTTCAGAAAAATTTGCCAGTTCAAGACCTGAACTGACAGTCATATCTGTAGCAATAATTCCAGGTCCACCCGCATTTGTGACAATAGCAACACGATTGCCGGTTGGCATTTTTTTACAGGAAAAGGCCTCAGCATAATCGAACAATTCGTTCACAGTGTTGCATCGAATAATGCCAGCTTCGCTGAAAATGGCATCGTAGTATGCATCTGGACCGGCTAAGGATCCGGTGTGTGAAGATGCTGCGGCAGCACCGGCTGCTGAACGACCTGATTTGATTGCCAGTACAGGGGTTGGTTTTTCTCCATTGGTCATTTTCTGAACAGCATCAATAAATTCAGGACCAGACCGCATCAATTCTTCCATGTAAATCATGACAACATCAGTGTTGGGATCTTTATGATAATATTTCAACAAATCCAATTCATCCACATCCGCTTTATTGCCAATAGAAATAAATTTTGAAAATCCAAATCCGCGATGCGCTGCAAAATCGAGAACAGCAGTACATAATGCGCCACTTTGAGAAATAAATGATATGTTTCCTTGATTGGGCATTCGTGCAGAAAAACTGGCATTCATTGAAATTTCTGGTGCTGGATTAATTACACCGAGACAGTTGGGGCCAACGAGACGAATACCCGCTTCAGAACAAATTTCAGTGATTCGGTTTTGAATGGTAACACCTTCGCCGCCAACTTCCTTAAAACCTGCCGAAACGATAATAATACCTTTGACACCTGACTTTGCACAATCTTCGACTGCTTTCAAAGCAACCTTAGGAGGCAGGATAATCATAGCCAGGTCCACCTGTTCAGGAATATCTAAAATCGTAGGGTATGATCTGACAGATAAAACTGATTTTGTTTTGGGATTTACCGGGTATAATGTTCCTTGATAATTACCTCTTAGAATGTTTGCAAAAATATCGTGTCCGACTTTTCCTTTTGCTTTTGATGCACCCAAAACTGCGATGGTTTTGGGGGAAAAGATGGCTTCTAACTTATCCATGTTTTCTCCTTATTTATTTATTTATTATCTTTGATAAAGGATTGTTCGAAAAATAAACTGTACGCATATTACAGTTTCTACGATTTATTTCAAGTACAAAATCATAATTTTCCAATTTTTCACATAATTTAAATGATTAAAAAAAAATGCAAATTAAATATTGCATAAAACTGTTTTTATTTGTTACATTCAATCGAAAAAATCAAACATAGGATATTAAAAAAATGCAAGAAACAACTCGAAGACAATTTGTAAAGAATATGGCGGCAACAATTGGCGGTTTTGCCTTAACAGGCCCATCAGTGCTATTTGCAAAGCCGATACATGCAAAAATTGCGGTGTACGCCCCTTCTCACTGTTCATTGTCACCAGTTCACGCTTTTCATAGCGGACTGTATCAGAAAAATGGGGTTAATGTAGAAATTATTTATTGTAAACAAATGACAGAAATATTAACCCGGTTATGTTCAGGTGATGTCAAATTTGCACAGCTTATGTCCCCCATGATTCTTAAAACGCATGCAGATCCAGTACAATCTAAACAAATGCCATTGGCGGTCACGCAAGTTTTGGGAACCAATGGTGGGATTCTGGGCATTTCTTCACAGTCTCAAATTAAAAAAATTCAAGATCTTTCGGGAAAAACCATTGGCGTACATAGTCCATTAATGGTTCATAATCTTATCATGCAAATTCTGTTGGAAAAATATGGGCTCACCCAAAATAATGTTCATATTAAAACAGTCCCTATGCATTTGATAAAGGAATCTCTTTTAAAAGGTGACATCCATGGCTTTATACATCCTGAACCTTTACCCACTTTATTGGAATCAAAAGCAATATCCAGATCATTACTTATGACAAGAATGTTTTGGCGCAACCATCCCTGTTGCCTGTTAGCCTGCCGGAAGTCATTTTTTGAAAAGAATCAACAGTTGACTGAGGATATTACAAGGGCGACAGCAACATCCTGTCTTATGCTTAACAATATTGCAATGCGTGAAGAACAAATAAAAAAAATATACGCGATGAAAACACCTTTTACGAAAATTCCTTTAAACTTGCTTCAAAAAGCCTTTTCGCCGCGCCGGAGCGATTTTTTTCCATTTCCTTTTTTAAGTGCAGCATATATAATTATTGAACAAATGAAAAAAGCAAAACTATTACCCGAATCAACAGATGTCAAAGCAACTGCCAGAGATGTTTTTCAATCAGAGTTTGCCATGAATATTCTCAAGCAGGCAGCATCGCTGGTTCCAGGGTCAAAAATTCCATCAGCCATTGAACGTGAAGAAACTTTCAAGCTGATTTGAAATGAAACTCACGAATATAGATAGAAGGGCATATGAGAAAGTATTTTCAATTATACACAACAATTCTGTTATTAATTATATTTTTTAATGTTGCGATTTCGCAATGGTTTTTATCATCCTATTTTTTGAAACAGTGGATTCATAAGAAACATAATGAAACAGTCCGGGCCATCCAACAATTCATTGATGAAAAAGTAAAGTATACACATAATTTATGTAACACCCTGGTGGATAATCCTGAAATAGTTGAGGCCATACAGTTCATGACACTAACAGGCGATGATTTACTTGTTGAAAGCAGAATTAAATCTGCGATTCAAAATACAAGCTTTTATATTACAGTTTACGATATGGAAGGAAAAGCCTTATATTCCACTCAAAAAAAAACAGACATAACTCAAATTTCTGCCTGGAAAAAATTCAGATTTAATTTGTATAATGAAGAAAATGTTCATATTCTAAATGAATCCAGTGAAATGAGCTTTCACACCATGAGACTCGTTAAAAATGATGATTGGGATGTTATCGGGGTGATTGACATATTTATTCGTTTTAATCCGCAAATGCTCAAAGAAATTGTTAGAAATCACCAAATTTTCCTTTCAGTTCTTGGCACAAATAATCAAATTCTTGCTTCCAGTCATCCCACGAGTTTAACAAAGCCCTTTCCAGAGACAATCAAACTGGATAACAGGACACATCAATTATTTACAAATATTTTTAATGCTGAGACACAAGGCATCAATATGCTCATTTACATAGATGTTGAAAAAGCCTTGTCTGAAAGACGTGCGCAAACCTTTTTGACGCTAATAGTTCTTGTTATTGTTTTGTGCCTATCATTATTAATAAGCCGCCTGTACGCAGGACGCATGGCTTATCCATTGGAGCAACTTGCAGAAACTGCCAGAATCATTGCTGATGGTGATTACAGTGTACGTGTTGAATCAATTAAAACCCCCATTACTGAAATAGAAAGCATTTTACATGCCTTTAATCAAATGATATTTGCTGTTGAAAAAAATATGAACGAACTGATTAAAGCGCAAAAGGCTTCTGAGGCAGCATCTGAGGCAAAAAGCGATTTTCTTGCCAATATGAGTCATGAAATTCGTACGCCCATGAATGGTGTGCTGGGAATGTTGTCTTTGCTTGAAAATACTGAATTGGATGATCAACAAGATGAATATATAGAAATTTGCAAAAGTTCTGCTGAGTCATTACTGGTTGTGATTAATGATATTCTTGACTTTTCCAAAATTGAATCAGGAAAGTTAGATTTGGAATTTATTGAGTTTTGCTTTACAACGATGATCGAACAAATACTTCCTCCCTTTCAACTACGCACAAAAGATAAAGGAATAGAACTGATTTTCAACATGGATTCCGATTTACCATCAGAGGTGATTGGTGATTCTGTTCGTATTCGACAGGTGTTGGTGAATCTTCTTGGTAATGCGATAAAGTTTACAGAATCAGGTTCGATTACGCTGAAAATAAATATTCAAACACAAACAAAAAGTGATGTATGCCTGTTTATAAGCATTACAGACACAGGAATTGGCATTCCAGAAGAAAAACAGGCGCTTTTATTTGAAGCTTTCACTCAGGCGGATACATCTGTTACGCGAAAATATGGGGGGACAGGACTCGGTCTTTCTATTTCTGAAAAACTGGTAACACTTATGGGCGGAGAAATTGGATTGAATAGTAAAGAAAATGAAGGCAGTACTTTCTGGTTTACGTTACCCCTGAAAAAAGTACAACATTTATCTGTCACTGGACAGGCTGAAACGACTTCGCCAAAAAATTTGCCATCAACATTCTCCTTTGACAAACCATTTCTGCTGGTTGAAGACAATCCTGTCAATCAAAAAGTAGCAGAAATATTCTTTAAGCGTCTAAATTGCGACTGCCATATTGTACAAAATGGTCAGGAAGCGATAGACATTCTTTCGGCAAATGATTATTCCCTGGTTTTTATGGATATTCAAATGCCTGTAATGGATGGCGTCATTGCAACCAAAACCATACGAGATATAAATTCCTCAGTCAATAATCATGATATTCCGATCATTGCAATGACTGCCAATGCAATGGAAGGAGATCGAAAAAAATATCTTGATGCGGGTATGGATGATTATTTGACCAAGCCTTTGGATATTGATGAAATAAAAAATGTGTTGATTAAGTTTTCAATGTGATCTTTCTTTACAGATTTTCATTATTTTCAAAAACGCTATGGCTGATTCTGATCCAAAAAAGGGACAAACAATTTTAGAAAAATTCAAATTGACATTTCATCAAAGATTGTATACAATTCCTTTTTTGCTACTTCAGGCATACAAACACTTTCAACATATCAAGCCATGTTTTAAGTCGCCTGAGGAAAAATAGTCGCGTATCCAGAAAGGAATAAGATAATGCCTAAAGAATATCCCAATTTTGAATCTCTAATATCCAGTTTTTTAGTAAAATTGGATCTGGCCACCAAATCTGATGTCCAAAGCTTGATGGAACGAATTGATCATCTTGAGCAGATAATTGAGTCCATTGCCAAAATGTCAAATAATAAACCCATTCACAAAACAAAGGCAGGGCAGTCGCAACGTGTTTCTGATCAAGTGCTTGAAATTTTAGGCAAAAATAAGGTTCCCATGACTTATACTGAACTAAAAGAAATTTCTAGCTTAGATGAGAAATCCCTTCGAAATGTCATATACCGCCTGAATAAACTGGGTCGTATTGAAACAGTCAAACGCGGGCAATACATAATTTCCAACCAACAGGATAATAATCACAATGATTCATGATAAAAACAATCCTGACATTGCTCAGGGTGATATCATTCATGGTTTTGTTATTGAACAAATCACTGAAATTGATGAAATGTCAGTGATCTGTTACATTCTAAAACATCAAGAGACCAACGCCCGATATTTTCATATCAGTAATAATGATACTGAAAATACATTCAGTGTTGCTTTTAAAACAGTACCTTTTGATGACACTGGTGTTGCACATATTTTGGAACATACAGCATTATGTGGTTCTGCAAAATATCCGGTTCGAGATCCTTTTTTTGCCATGATCCGACGTTCTATGAAAAGTTTTATGAATGCATTTACAGCTTCAGATTGGACCATGTATCCATTTGCCACTCAAAATCTAAAAGATTTTTACAATCTTATGGATGTTTATCTTGATGCTGCCTTTTTTCCCAATCTGTCAGAATTGTCGTTCAAGCAGGAAGGTCACAGGCTGGAATTTGATGAATCGGGTCATCTTGTTTACAAAGGAGTGGTATACAATGAAATGAAAGGCGCCATGTCGTCACCATCGCAAATTATGGGACGCGGCCTCATGAATGCGCTCTACCCCACCACGACGTATCATTTTAATTCGGGTGGTGATCCTGAAAAAATTCCTCAATTAACTTACGATGCTTTCAAAGCCTTTCATCAACGATATTATCATCCATCAAATGCTTTTTTTTATACCTATGGCAATTTTCCATTGAAGGAACATTTACGTCATATTAATGATACAGTTTTGAATAAATTCAGTGCAATAGATCCCAAAACAGATGTTGATGCTGAGCCACGTTGGGAGACACCTCGCGAAACACGCAAATCTTTTCCCCTGTCAGCGCATGAAAATCCAGAAAAAAAGGGGCAGGTCTGTCTGGCATGGCTTTTAACTGGAATTGAAGATGCTTATATGGTTTTATGTTTTTCTTTGCTGGAACAGATACTGGTCGGAAATTCAGCGTCCCCATTAAGAAAAGCATTAATTGAATCGGGTCTGGGTACATCTCTTTCTGATGGCACGGGTTTCGATTCTGAATTACGTGATACAATGTTTGCCTGTGGTCTTAAAGATGTTCGCATTCAGGATGCTGATGCCATCGAAAAAATTATTTTTGATGTGTTCCATGATTTAATCAAAAATGGAATTGACACTGAACTCATTGATACAGCCATCCATCAAATGGAATTTCATCGAAAGGAAGTTTCCAACACACCTTATCCATATGGAATAAGACTGATTCTTAATGCATGCGGCTCCTGGTTTCATACAGATGATCCCATACGACCATTGCGTATTGAAAAAGATCTCGCACAGTTGCGTACAGATCTTGAGGCCGGTCCCTTTCTTGAATCATTAATCGACAAATATTTTTTACAGAATTCACATCGACTCCGATTTATCCTGGAACCTGACCAGTCCATGCAGAAAAAATTAAAACAAAAAATGCGTTCAATGTTAATGGAAAAAAAACAATCCCTTTCTGATAAGGACATTGAATCAATACATAATGACACACGCTTACTAGAAGATTTACAAAATGCGCCTGAAGATTTTTCAAGTTTACCCACACTTACCATTAATGATATTAACCCGGAAATTGAAATCGTTCATGAAAGTTCAAAACAAGCAGATAATAATTTTTCATACTTTGAACAACCTACGCGAGGAATTGTATATTTTTCATCTGCCCAGGAAATTGGAGCATTACCTGAAAAATATATGATGTATGTTCCTTTGTTCAGCTTTATATTTTCAAGGATAGGCACAAAAGATTATGATTATGTTGAATTGGCCAGACGTATCGACCGGTATACAGGTAAACTGGGCGCATCGTCAATTATAAAAACACCGCTATTTGATAAGCAATCTCCCTTATCTATGTTCAGTTTAAGTGCGAAATGCCTTACACGAAATATTGCGCCAATGTTCGAAATTCTCAACAGCCTCTATTTCAGACCAGACTTCTCAAATACGCAACGCCTGAAACAATTACTTTTAGAATTTAAATCCGCTTATGAATCCAGCGTGGTTTCAAATGGACATCAGTATGCTGTTGGAATCGCCAGTCGGAATTATTCATCTGCACGAATGCTGGATGAATATTGGCATGGACTATCTCAATTAAAATTTCTCAAAAAGATATCATTAGACTTATCTGACAAAACACTTGAATCCCTTTCTGAAAACTTATCTGAAATGGCTCAATTTCTTTTTACAAAAGATCGAATGTATCTGACAATCATTGGTGAATCCAATGCATTAGAAGCAATTGATACACCGGTCAATAATTTTTATAAACAGTTGAAAGATCAAAAGTTACAAAACACATATATAGACAGGCTGAATCTTTCTCCAACACAATCGTCCAAACGCGAAGCATGGACAACAGCATCCAGTGTTTCCTTTGTTGCTCAAACGTTTCCATGTGTCAAGAGAATGCATCCGGATGCACCTGTTGTTGCAATAATCAGTAAACTATTGCGATCATTGTACCTTCACAAAGAGATTCGTGAAAAAGGCGGTGCTTATGGTGCTTTTGCCACTGCTGATCTGGAAGATGGTTTGTTTCATTTAATTTCTTACCGAGATCCGCATATTCGCCAGACGTTAAAAACCTATTCTAATGTTTCAAATTATTTATGCAATGGTGACTATAACGATAATGATATTGATGAGGCCATACTTCAGCTTTGTTCGGATATTGATCGTCCTGATACCCCCGCAGCAAAGGCCAAAAAGGCTTTTTGGAGAAAACTAATTGGAATGACAGATGAGATCAGAAAAACATTCAAAGAAAGAATTCTTTCTGTTAAGCGGAATGAGGTTGTTGATGTTGCTCAAAAGTACTTTTTGGATCTTGATGTTAAAGGAACTGTTGGGGTTGTCACTGGTGCAGATAAAGTTAAGGAATACAATGAACAAGAAGGTGAATCGTTTGAGGTTCATGAGATTTAAAAGCTAACGACTTATAGCACCTATGCATATAAGATCAAACAAATAATAAAAAGGAGTTTTCCATGAAAGAAGTCGTAATCGTCGGTGGTGTCCGCACACCCATAGGTTCATTTGGCGGCGCCCTTAAAACTGTACCTGTAATAGATCTTGGAACATTGGTTATCCGAGAAGCATTACAACGTACAAATTTACGTCCAGTAATCAGCGATGAAATGAAATCACTTATTCCTGAAAAGCTTAAAGATCAGGGACAGATTGAACTAGAACAAAAGGCAGGTAACTGGGATACCTCTTTTAAGCCTGTGGCTGTTGATGAAGTCATCATGGGCAATGTTTTACAGGCCGCTCAGGGTCAAAATCCGACCCGACAGGCCATGATTCGTGCTGGCATTCCCAAAGAAACTCCTGCTTTTACAATCAATAAAGTGTGCAGTTCTGGTCTTAAAGCCATTGCTTTGGCAGCATCATCAATTATGACAGGTCAGGCTGATGTCATCGTAGCGGGTGGTATGGAATGTATGAGTATGGCGCCTCTTGCCTTACCTAAGGCGCGTTGGGGTCACCGCATGGAAATTTCGGGTCGAGGGGAAATTCTGGACTTGATGGTTTTTGATGGCCTCTATGAAATTTTTTATGACTATCACATGGGCATGACTGCCGAAAATATTGCCAATACCTATAATATCAGCCGAACTGCACAGGATGAATTGGGAGTTCTGAGCCATCAACGTGCAAGAAAAGCCATTACTGATGGCATTTTTCAGCAAGAAATTATTCCAGTGACAATCAAATCTCGAAAAAAAGAAATCATTTTCGATACAGATGAACGTCCAATGGATACCAGCTTGGAAAAAATGGCCAAACTCCGCCCCGCTTTTACACCTGATGGCACAGTTACTGCTGGTAATGCATCAGGGATTAATGATGGTGCGGCTGCGGTGATTGTCATGAGTGCAGACAAGGCAGCAGAACTTGAACTCAAACCGATAGTTAAAATCAAAAGTTTTGCATCAGGCGGTCTTGATCCTGCTTTCATGGGCTTAGGAGTTATTCCAGCAGTAAAGAAAACATTGAAACAAGCAGGTATGGCCATTGGTGATATCAATACAATAGAACTGAACGAAGCCTTTGCATCACAGGCATTGGCTTGCATGGAAGAATTAAACATTCCCACAGAAAAACCCAATGAATTGGGAAGCGGTATTTCATTAGGACATCCCATAGGCTGCACAGGTGCGCGTCAGATGGTTACTGCAATTCATAATATGAAACGTAATTCCTATGAAACCGGATTAATTACCATGTGTATTGGCGGCGGCATGGGAATGGCAATGATTATAGAAAGTGCTTCATAACTGAAGCGACGAAAAGGAGTAAAATATGTCAATTCCAAGAAAACTTTCAATTCTTGTTGTATTTGGTGTACCCGCAATTATTGGAGGCGGTATTATGTATTGGTTGTTTGGTGGAAGTTATCATCCTGTAATTGTTTATGAGGTTCTTTTGGCGCTGTTAGCTGGAAGTCTTGTGACAGGTTAGGAGTATTCGAATACGCATGGGTCTATTGTAAAATACCAAAACTTATAGACCCATGCGTTTGAATAGTGTAAGAGCGAATCTTTGTTCGTTCTTCAAAAAAAGAACCGGTAAATATTAAAGGAATAAACAAAAATGTTAACCCCAGAAAACTCGCCCAAAGTAAGCATTGAAGTTGAAATGAAGAAGTCCTATCTTGATTACGCCATGAGCGTTATTATCGGGCGGGCACTCCCGGATGTTCGGGATGGTTTAAAACCAGTTCATCGACGCATTCTGTTTGCCATGTCAGAGTTGAAAAATGACTGGAATAAACCCTACAAGAAATCTGCCAGAATTGTCGGCGAAACCATTGGTAGATATCATCCACATGGTGATAGTGCCATATATGATGCCATCGTTCGCATGGCTCAGGATTTTTCACTGCGTTATCCATTGATCAATGGTCAGGGAAATTTTGGTTCAGTTGATGGAGATCCACCCGCAGCCATGCGTTACACAGAAATTCGCATGATGCGTATTTCTCACGAGCTTCTCAAAGATATTGAAAAAGAGACAGTTGACTTTGTGCCCAACTATGATGAATCTACTGAAGAACCAACAGTGCTGCCATCACGTGTTCCCAATCTTTTAATCAATGGATCATCGGGTATTGCTGTTGGCATGGCAACAAATATTCCCCCCCACAATCTGTCGGAAATTGTAAATGCGCTCACAGCACTGATTGATAATCCCGATCTGACAATCCCTGATTTAATGCAGTATCTGCCTGGACCAGATTTCCCTACAGGCGGCATTATTTATGGTATTGATGGCATTGTCAAAGCCTATCAAACCGGTCGGGGCATTATTCGAATTCGTGCAAAAGTTACGATTGAAAAAGAAAAGAAAAAAGGGGGCGGTGAAATTATTGTTGTGACAGAACTCCCTTATCAGGTCAATAAAGCCAAACTGATTGAAAAAATATCTGCATTGGTAAAAATCAAACAACTTGAAGGTATCCGCTATGCGCGGGATGAATCTGACCGACGCGGTATGCGCGTTGCCATTGCTGTCAAAAAAGATTTTCAGGCTGAAGTCATACTTAACAAACTGTATAAACACACCCAATTGGAAAATACGTTTGGCATTATCATACTGGCGATTGTAAACAATCGTCCAGAATTGCTCAATTTGAAACAGGCATTGGTACATTTTATTGATCATCGCAAGTTGATTATTGTGCGCCGCACACGATATGATCTTCGAAAGGCTGAAGAACGTGCTCACATTCTGGAAGGTCTTAAAATCGCTTTGGATAATCTGGATGAAGTGGTTGCATTAATCCGAAAATCGCGTACCCCGCCTGAAGCAAAAATGGGGTTAATTGATACGTTTAATCTGACTGAAATTCAAGCTCAGGCAATTCTGGATATGCGTTTACAACGACTGACCGGCCTGGAACGTGAAAAAATAAATGCAGAGTATGATCAACTTCTCAAAGACATTGCCTGGTATAAAGAAATTTTAGGAAGTGAACAAATTGTTTTTAATATTATTAAAGATGAACTTGCTGAAATCAAAGAGCAATTTGGCGATAAAAGACGATCCCAGATAACTTCGGATACAAAACAGATCAGCATGGAAGATATGATTATTGAAGAAGATATGGTGGTCACAATATCCAATGGCGGATATATCAAACGAACCCCATTGTCCATTTACCACAGCCAGCACAGAGGCGGAAAAGGCAAAACTGCCATGGAAACAAAAGATCAGGATTTTCTGGCCCACGTGTTTGTGGCATCAACTCATCATAACTTTCTGTTTTTTACGAATATGGGCCAGGTTTATTGGTGTAAGGTCTATGATATCCCACAATCTGGAAGAGTCAGTCGGGGTAAAGCCATTGTCAACCTGCTCAACTTTTCTGAAAATGAAAAGCTGGCAACTGTTTTGCCTGTTGAAGAATTCACTCCTGGTCATTTTGTAATCATGGCTACAAAAAATGGTCTGATCAAAAAGACTGATATTATTGCTTATAGTCGCCCCAGAACCAATGGAATTCGTGCAATTAATCTGGTACCGGGTGATGAATTGATTTCTGCACGCATTACTGATGGCACCCACAATATTTTTCTGGCATCATGCCTAGGAAAATCCATTCGATTTCATGAGTCTGATATTCGGCCATCAGGGAGGACATCAAGAGGTGTTAAGGGAATTAATCTTTCAGCAGGGGATCGTATTGTTGGTATGGAAGTTCTCAGCTATGGTGAAACATTATTTGTAGCTACTGAAAATGGTTATGGTAAACGAACATCTATAAATGAATATACGCTTCAAGCCCGTGGTGGAAAAGGTTTAATTACCATTAAAACCAGTGCAAGAAATGGACTTGTGGTATCTATTCTGCTCGTTAAAGATGATGATGATATTATTTTACTGACAGAAACTGGAAAATTGATTCGGATACATGTCAATAATATTTCCATTATCAGCCGAAATACGCAGGGAGTAAAACTCATGGATCTTGATGAAGGTGAACGTATTACTGCTGCAGTACGATTACCTGATAAAGAAGATGCTGAAGATCCAGAAATGGAAAAATTACCAAAACAACAGCTATTGATAAAAGAATGATTAAATATTTCAAGAGGTTATCAAATGAATGAAAAATATGATCCGCAAACCATAGAATCCCGATGGCAGGAATATTGGGAAAAAGAAGGTATTTTTCAAGTAAATGATGATTATGCACGCGAAAAATATTATCTTCTGGAAATGTTTCCCTATCCATCAGGCAAGATTCACATGGGACATGTACGAAATTATACCATTGGCGATGTCGTTGCTCGATATAAACGAATGCGCGGATTCAATGTACTTCATCCCATGGGATGGGATGCTTTTGGCATGCCGGCAGAAAATGCAGCAATCGCAAATAATACACATCCCGCACAATGGACCTATGATAATATTGATTACATGCGCAATCAATTGAAAAAAATGGGATTCAGCTATGACTGGAGTCGTGAGTTTGCCACATGCCGACCAGAATACTATCGTTGGGAACAATGGTTGTTTATCAAAATGTTCGAAAAAGGGATGGTTTACAGAAAAGCATCCTATGTGAACTGGTGTGAACCCTGTCAGACAGTACTGGCGAATGAACAGGTGGAACAGGGTCAATGCTGGCGATGTGGCAAGGAAGTTCAACAAAAAAATCTGCCCCAATGGTTTTTTAGAACCACAGACTATGCTGATGACCTCCTGAACTATTGTGAAAAACTTCCAGGATGGCCTGATAAAGTGCTTACCATGCAAAAAAACTGGATTGGTAAAAGTTATGGTGCTGAAATCCATTTTCCCCTTGAGAACCAGGATGCCCATATCACAGTTTTTACAACCCGACAGGACACTGTTTTTGGGGCAACATTCATGAGTCTGGCGCCTGAAAATCCATTGGTCATTGAGTTATCTAAAAATACACAAATGGCCCAACAGGTACAGGATTTTGTCAACCGCATGGCAACTCAGGACAAAAGTAAACGTTCGGCAGAAGGATTCGAAAAAGAAGGCGTTTTCATTGGAGCATATTGTATTAACCCCATGACTCAGCGTCGAATGCCCATTTATACTGCCAATTTTGTTTTGATGGATTATGGTACTGGTGCTGTTATGGCAGTTCCAGCACATGATCAACGTGATTTTGAGTTTGCAAAAAAGTATCAATTGGATATCATTGTTGTTATTCAGCCAGAAAATACAGATCCCCTGGATCCAAATACAATGACAGAAGCCTATACTGGAGTCGGAAAAATGGTGAATTCAGCGCAGTTTAATGATCTTTTAAATACAGATGGCCTTGAATCCATTGCCGAATATCTTGAAAAAAACAGTATGGGCAAAAAAACAGTTAATTTTCGATTAAGAGACTGGGGGATATCGCGTCAACGATACTGGGGCGCACCCATACCCATAGTTCATTGTGAAACATGCGGTACAGTGCCAGCAAAATTATCCGACCTTCCCATTGTGCTTCCTGAAAATGCCAATCTGCTTGAAGGTGGACGATCTCCATTGCCAACATTGGACTACTTTACCAAAACTGAGTGCCCTAAATGCGGAAATCCCAATGCACGACGCGAAACTGATACAATGGACACCTTTGTGGAATCATCATGGTATTTTGAACGTTATTGTAGTCCAAATTATGATCAGGGCATGTTTGACTCCCAAAAAGTGGATTACTGGATGCCTGTTGATCAATACATCGGCGGTGTAGAGCATGCGATACTACATCTGTTATACTCCAGATATTTCACCCGAGTGCTTCATGATCTTGGGTTGGTCAAATACAAAGAACCTTTTACACGTTTGTTGACCCAGGGCATGGTTTGCAAGGAAACAGTTACCTGTCCTGAGCATGGTTTTTTATTTCCAGAAGAGGCTCAAAAAGAGGGTACAAAACGAACCTGTCGCTTATGTAATCAGCCAGTGAAAATTGGTCGTATCGAAAAAATGTCCAAATCCAAAAAGAATGTCGTAGACCCCAATGTTCTTCTGAAAAAATATGGGGCAGATACCATGCGCATTTTTTGCCTGTTTGCAGCACCGCCAGAACGTGATCTGGAATGGAGCGAGCAGGGTGTTGAAGGCGGGTATCGTTTTCTTAATCGACTATGGCGTGCTGTTGAAATGAATCTATCAATACTGACAAGTGCAAAACCCTTCAATGGCAACATTGATACACTAGAACCTGAACTCAAAGAATTGTATCAAAAAGCACATGAAACCATCAAGAAAGTAACCCAGGATATTGACAACAGGTTTCATTTCAATACTGCAATCAGCGCGGTGATGGAATTGTTAAATGCGATATTTGCATATACAGAAACAAATAATAAGAATTATCCATCTGTGCTGAAGTTTGCAATTGAATCATCAATTTTACTTCTTTCTCCCATTGTGCCACATATTTGTGAAGAATTGTGGGTATCCATAGGCCATCAACCTGGAATCCTCAATGAATCATGGCCCACATATCAAGAAGATGCATTAGAAAAAGATACATTGTTGATTGTGGTACAGGTCAATGGGAAACTTCGAGGAAGAATTGAAATTCCTGTTGACATGCCTGATGAAGAAATCAAAAAGATGGCAACTGATCTACCAAAAGTGCGTAAATTCATTGATGGCAAAACCATTCGGAAAATCATACTGGTCAAACATAAACTGGTGAATGTGGTAGTATAATGCAAATTATACGTTATACCTGCTTGATCATATTGCTTCTTTTATGTGCCTGCGGATATCGTTTTTCTGGCGGTGAAGGCTTATTGAGCGGCAAAGTGTATTCAGTATCAGTACGTATCTTTGAAAACAAAAGCCGATGGTCTGATCTGGATGTTATTGTTACCAACGATATTGTCGCAAAACTGAGGCAATCAAGATCAGTAAATTTCGTCCAAAAACCTTTGGATCACATTCTTTGTGGCACGATTGAGCGTGTTCAGGTGGATACGCTCAGTCGCTCATCTGATGGCACACCTCAAGAAAAGTATGTAGAAATCACCCTTTCTGTATATATTTCTGATCTGGATGGTAAAAAAATATGGCAGACATCGGTCAAAGATCGTGAGGCTTTTTTTCCGAACCAAAACCATGAGCTTAAACTTATTGCACAAAAAGAAGCAATGGCAATCGTATCTGAACGTTTGGCGGATTGGGTTTTAAATGAATTGGGACAGGGGTTTTAATCATAACGTTCGGCGACCTTTACCCTATTGACAAAACAAAACCATTTGGATACTACTGAATTTTGTAATTTTTCTGATGAACCGAGATACCAGAAAAATCTTCCAAAAGGAGATATAAATGAACTATGATAGCAAACCCTGGCTTAAATCCTATGATCCAGATGTAAGCCATGAAATAGAAATTACTGACAAATCATTACTTGATCGTTTTAATCGTGTTGTACATCAATTGGGTGATCGTAATGCCTTTCATTTTCTTGATGTCAATATGACCTATGATGAACTTATGGAACTTGCAGATTGTTTTGCCCGATGTCTGGTTGATCACAATTTGAAGAGAGGTGATGTTGTTGCAATCAATCTGCCAAATACACCGCAGTATCTTATTGCTTTGATTGGAACGCTTAAAGCAGGCTGTGTTGTATCTGGTCTTTCACCATTGTTGACATCTAAAGAAATGGCATATCAGTTAAATGATTGTCAGGCCAAAGCATTGGTTACAATGGATGCCATCTTTGAAAAAAAACTTGTGGCGATTTCAAAAGAACTCGCGCATCTTAAACTTGTTTTCCCCACAGGCTTGCTAGATTTTCTTCCCAAATACAAACAATGGCTTGCAAAGTGGTTCAAAAAAATTCCAACTGGAAAAATTTCTGAATTACCAGATAAAAAAATCATTTCTTTTAAAGAAGCACTTTATTTATATCCACCAAATGCCCCTGAGATTGAATTAAACCAGACCGATTCTTGTTTTTTACAATATACTGGCGGAACAACTGGAAAACCAAAAGGCGCGCTTTTGACACATGGCAATGCCATGACGAATATGTTTCAATTTGAGGATTGGGCCAAGATGGAATGGGGGAAGGAAGTTATTTGTTCAGGATTTCCCATGTTTCACGCAGCAGGTTTGACCATTGCAACGATGTCAATTTGTTTTGGATGCACTCAGATTATTATTCCAGATCCAAGAGATACATCGCGGATATCTCGTGAATGTGCGCGATATTTTCCAACATTCATGGCCAATGTGCCCACTTTATATTTGATGCTATTACAGGATCCCGACTTTAAAAAGCTCGATTTTTCCAAATTGCGTGTGTGCATGTCCGCTGCTGCACCTTTTCCTGTTGAAAGTATGAAACAATTTGAGAAAATTATTGGTTCGGGAAAACTGGCAGAACTCTATGGTATGACAGAAACAGGACCGGTTCAAACCATGAATCCTTATAAAGGAACAAAAAAGCACGGCTCTGTTGGTTTACCCCTTCAGTCAACATGGATTCGAATTGTCGATCTTATTGATGGCAACACGCAGCTTCCTTTTGGGGAGGATGGTGAAATTATTGTCTCAGGCCCGCAAGTCATGAAGGGTTATTTTAACAAACCTGAAGAAACTGCAAAGGTCTTGCGTGAACATGATGGTCGTATCTGGATGCATACAGGTGATATCGGTCGTATGGACGAAGATGGATATGTTTACATTGCTGATCGCGCAAAAGATATGATTATTGTGGGCGGTTTCAAAGTGTTCTCAAGAGAGGTTGAGGATGAACTATTTGCTCATCCAGCAATTGAACAATGCGCCATTATCGGTACAAAAAATCCAGATCGACCTGAGACTGAAGTTGTCAAACTGGTCGTACAGAAAAGTCTTGAATACAAAGATAAGCCAGACCATGAAATTCAGGAAGAAATTCGTGCATTGGCAAAAGAAAGGCTGTCTCCTTATAAAATTCCAAAAATTTTCGAATTTGTTGATGAAATCCCACTGACACATGTGGGAAAAGTCAACAAGAAAGCACTTCGCTAAATTGTAAAACATGATGAACCAGCAATTATCAAATTCAATGCCGCTCTGGATTAAGCATTATCCGGATGGCGTTAATTACAATATTGAATATCAGAAGATTACCATTTCAGAATTCATGAAAATAAATGCAAAAGAATACCCTGATAAAATTGCACTGATATTTGAGGATTATCAGGTGACGTATGCAGCACTCAATCAGATGACAGATCAGTTTTCAAACTGTTTGCGTAAATTCAATATTCAAAAAGGGGATTGTATCGGGCTGATATTGCCCAATATCATACCAACTGTGGTTAGCTATTTGGGAATTATGCAGCTTGGCGCCATTGCTGTTTTTATTAATCCAGCCAGTTCTGATCGTGAAATTGAACATCAACTGAACGATTCTGGAGCATCCATGATCATAACTCTGGATTTAATTTGTAACCGCATCATTAATTTAAGACCCCGCCTGGTTAATGTGAAACAGATTATTTACACGACATTGGGAGACTATTTACCCCTGTCAAAAAAGATCTCTTTTTCTTTATTGGGTAAACGTCGAAAAATATCTGTATCGGTCAAAAAGGCGCAGGGCGTTTATCGTTGGAAAAGCCTTTTTAAAAATCAGGATTCCCAATCAGTCCCCATTCTTTCTGAATTTAAAGATGTTGCCATTTATCAATACACGAGCGGCACCACAGGTGCGAGTAAAGGCGTTGTTTTGACCCACGAAAATTTATCCAAGCAAGTACAACAACTGAAGAGCTGGTTTTATTATCTTGAAAAAGGGAATGAATGCATTATTGCCGCACTTCCTTTTTTTCACATTTTTGGCCTCAGCACTGTGCTTAATTATGCCATTTCAAATGCTTGGACCATGATTCTACTCCCCAAACCCTATCCTTATCCATTATATCATGCAATTACACGATACCAGATTTCAATTGTACCGCTAGTACCGGCCATGTATCAGGCATTGTTAGATTGTGATCAAATGCTTGATTTGTCAAAATTGGATGCTGTCAAGGTGTATCTGTCTGGTAGTGAAGCCTTGAATGTTGAGACCTTAAAATCATTTGTAAAACAGACAGGCCAAACAATTATCGAAGGTTATGGCCTGACAGAAGCCTCTCCTGTCACGCATATCATGCCGCGTAATTATAAAAAACAAAAATTGGGAAGCATTGGAATCCCCTTGCCTGACACACAATGCAGAATTGTTGACCTTGAAACCGGTGAAACAGATGTCCCTGTTGGTGAACCTGGAGAGATGCTTATTAAGGGCCCGCAGATTATGTCAGGGTATTTGAATCGCCCTTTAGAATCCAATTGTACGATTAAGGATGGATGGATTTTCACCCAAGATATTGCGACAATGGATCAGGATGGCTTTTTTTATATAATTGATCGCAAAAATGATATGATTATTTCAAGAGGATATTATATTTATCCGCGTGAAGTTGAAGAACTTTTGCTTGAACATCCTAAAGTAAAAGAAACCTGTGTTGTTAATTATCCCAGTCCCAATCAAGGCGAAATTGCTGTTGCATTTGTTGTCTCTGTTAATAATGAAAATATACAACAACAGGAATTAATTGATTGTTGTTTGGGAAAAATTCCAGAATACAAAATACCCAGGACTTTTCAATTTTTAGAGAAATTACCAAAAAATAGTGTCGGTAAAGTGCTTCGAAGGGTCCTTCGTTCAAAAAAATATCTTGGCAAAGAATAATATCTTTCATTTCAATAAATTCAAGCTTATAATCCAATAATACGATATGCACTGTATAGTTATCGTGAAACCGACCCACCCACCTATCCAAAATTTGTGCGAACCTTTCATATTTAAGGCTAAAAGAAATTGTCACGCATGATTTGAACCCCGAATTGTTTTGGAATTAAAAAGGCATAATTGTTGCTAATACAATATGAATCACAGATTTATTAGGCATCCTTCATATTTGCTGAAAAGTAGTTAACGTAGGGGCGAACCTTGTGTTCGCCCATCGTACATAGGAACGAATGCGTTATTCGTTCGAGGGCGAACACAAGGTTCGCCCCTACATCGGGCTGGCAAATAAGAAAATGAGGAACTTATTTTTCGAGAATTCCTTACATCCAATAATCAAACCTTAAATTACAGGAGGTTACTTTGAAAATACGTAACAAAACTAACAAATGTTTATATTTTGGGGTATTTCTATTAACATTAATTTATACAATAACCACAGCGGGAGCATCCTCGCCCAGTCAAATTCTTTCATCTGTACCATCATCAGCAAGTGTAAATACAGGAGAATGCTTTGAATTGGATTTATTGTATAGTGTATCCAATAATTACACAAATCTCAATGGCATTGGAATAATGATACATTATAATACCGATTTTTTTGAAGCCCCTGTGTTAATGTATTCCAAAACCAATGCCATTGGTCCATACATTAAAGATGAATCATCAAATAATAGTGATGGCGACCCTGCCACAGATAAAACCCTATCTATAGGCTGGATTGATCAAAATACAAGCTGGCCAGGTGAATCACTTCCAATAACACTTTGTACCATTCAATTTACAACAATCAATAGTTCATCAATTGGCAGTCAGTCAATTATTCGGGTTACGCCAACGAGTACGCATATAGGTTATAGTTTTGATGCAGAACCGATTACAATTACAATTGCTGATGCAGATCAGGGGCCATTTGTTGACCAGGCAATTGATGATATTCTTGTTGATGAAGACGCTGTATCGCAATCCATTGATTTAAGTTCTGTTTTTTCAGATGTTGACAACGATGACTCTGAAATTATTAAAACAATTCAATCGAATAGTAACCCTGCTCTTATCTCTGCAACGATAGACAGCAATACATTAACCCTTACATTCATGGAAAACCAGCATGGAAATTCTGAAATTGAGATTATGGCATTATCCAATGGCAAAAGTATTTCTGACACTTTTACGATTACTGTAAACCCTGTTGACGATCCCCCCATTGTTGCCAATGAAATTTCAGATATCACTGCAGATGAGGATGACAGCAATGAAACCATTGATTTAACCAACGTATTTTCAGACATTGATGATACAGAAATCACCAAAAG
>Ga0272440_1000677_pt1 | contig 28631 bp, 19 predicted proteins | sample SSMMMBAug17_FD_192440 | JGI IMG/M metagenome (GOLD analysis project Ga0272440, IMG submission 192440) | Marine sediment archaeal communities from Little Sippewissett salt marsh, Falmouth, MA, United States - SSM-MMB-Aug17 | ecosystem: Environmental > Aquatic > Marine > Wetlands > Sediment ... | reverse complement strand
TAGACAGTACCTTTTTGAACAGATCAAGTTTACATGGTGAAAACATACATCGATTTAATCATGGCAAAGGTTTTATCATAGGGCACCGGTGGACAAATATTGTTTTAATTATAAACAATATTGTAATACTCATAAAATATAAAAATTGCCCGAATGTCATTATGTTCTTCAACGTCTTAAATTAACGTCCTGTCCATCCTCAACGTTGAATAGACCTATTACTCTTGATCACAACTAAAAAGCCTATAATACAATTGCCCAAATAAGATAAAAACGTCGTATGTATCAAAAAAATTGAAAATTAAGGTATTAAAATGAAACATATAAAATTTATGTATATCATGTACATTCTTATCTGTAGTGCCATTGCATGGGCAGATCAAAGTCATCATCCTCATGGAATTGTCATTGATGGCTCAATTGGTTCGAAAGATATGACCGCATTGCAAGGGCCTGATTATCATATCTTAGCTGAACATGGAAAAATCAAAGGAAACAACTTATTTCACAGCTTTAAAGACTTCAATGTACACAAGGATGAAATCGCCACCTTTTATGGTCCGCACAATATTGAGCATATTATTTCACGTGTTACAGGGAATTCGCACTCCTGGATTGATGGGGGAATCCGGTCCATGATGCCTGATGCAGATATATTTTTTTTTAACCCAAATGGGGTAATTTTTGGTCCGAATGTGTTTTTGGATGTACAGGGATCTTTTCATGTGAGCACGTGTGAGTATATTGGCTTTACAGATCAATCAAGATATGAAATTTCAACCCCTAGCCCTTTATTAACATCTTCATCGCCTGTCTCTTTTGGATTTGTCGATAATGACTTTGCGCAAATTCATATTCAGGGAAAAGGCAAAACCATACCTTCAGAATATGAATTACTGCCATCATTATATGTAAAAGACGACCATTCCCTGTCCCTAATAGCTGGAAATATTGAACTGATTGATGGCACAGTTCATTCGATTCAAGATTTTCCTGTCGGAACAATTGTTTCAAACAATGGGCGGATAAATATTTCCAGTATTGCGTCAACCGGAGAGGTCATTATTGAATCTGATGGTTTAGATGTATCATCCTTTGAAAAATTTGGAGATATAACACTTTCAGATCAATCAGTGATCAGTGCAAGCAGTGGTCAGGTGTATATTTATGGAAATCATCTAAAAATGAATACAAGTTATATTAATGCCGGTCAATATAGCTCAAATGGCAGTACAGTGGAAGGCTTTTCCGGAGGGAGTATCAATATCCTTGTAAAGAAGCTGTCTTTGATGAATGGGAGTGCTATTATCATTGAAACATTTAGTAATGAAAACAGTGGAGATATTCTCATTCAAGCGGAAGAAATTTTGTTAGAAGGACTTTATGATGATAATAGCAGCCATATATCAAGCAATTCTATTTCACTGGATTTCATCAATGGATTTGAACGAAAAAAAGAATATGGCACCTCCATAAAAAATGAGCAAAAATATGGAAATGCGGGCAATATAAATATTTATACAGGAAATCTCTTTATGTCTGATGGTGCAACTATCGAAGCAAGTGCTTTTTCTGGTGGAAATGGTGGAACAATTCAAATCAATGCAGCAGATACAATAGATATTTATGGTAACCTTTTAGATAAATCCGGTATTTTGGCAATGTCTATATCCGATAACGTAGATGGTGGACATGCAGGAAATATTTATATTCAGGCGAAAAACTTAATCATTCAAAATGGTGGAATCATCAAAAATAATACAGGTGGCACTGCGGATGCTGGATTTATTGATATTCACGTAGATGAAAATTTAATAATCAAAGGCATTGAACAGGAACTTGATATAGAGAAACCCGAACATGAAGTATTAACCGGTATTCTTTCAATCACACAATCAGCATTACCTGACTTTCAAGGAAAATCAGGTAATGCTGGAAATATAACTATCTCAGGAAAATCCTTTCGAATGGAACAACACGCGAATCTGAATGTATCAAGTAATAGTAATGGGAGTGCCGGAATGATACATTTGGATTTTGACACCATTGAATTAGACAACTATGCAGGTATTTTTTCAATCAGCTTACTTGATGGTCATTCAGGAAATATTCTCCTTAAATCTGGCAAACATATATCTTTAAATCATTTTTCCATGATTGGCGCCCAGAGTCTTGGAAAAGGAAAACCTGGGGGCATTATTATTGATACACCCAAAATAACGATCGATAATCATTCAACAGTTTCAGCAACATCTCTACATCAGGAGAATACAAGTGATGGTCTTGGCATTATTATTGGGCGCGACATCGAATTGCATGAAGACGAAAAGAATTTTGATATTCATCAGATTTCTGACCTGATCTCCATTAAAAATCATTCTGAGATCTCCACTGAAAGTCATGGAAAAGGTCAGGCAGGTTCTATATTCTTAGTGGGGGAAACAATTGAACTTGATGAGCACGCCTTGGTGTCATCTTCATCCATGAAAAAAGGAGATAGCGGGCATTCGGGTAGAATTACTTTGATTAGCGAAAAAACAACACTGGATAACAAAAGCATTCTTACGACAGAAAATGCAGGAATGGGAGATGCGGGTATAATTAATATTTTTACTTCAGACCTAAGCCTGGATCATTCATCAAGAATTCATTCGGTGAATACTTATGGTGAGGGCGGAGGTGCTTCAGGGATGATACTGGTCTGTAAAGACATTGATGGCTTTCTCGAAAGTAATAAACCCACGATTCATTCGGGTAACAGAATCTGTATAAACAATCAGTCTGGTCTGAGTACATCAAGTTTGAGCGAAGGCGGCGCTGGTGCGATTATTATTCGGACAAAAGATCTTGTCATGTCAAAGACATCGTTTATATCAGCGGAAAACAAGTATCATGGATTCAGTGAAGACATTGGATATATCTCAATTCGTGGTGAAACCCTTTTGTTAAGTTCAGCAAGTAAAATTTCCACACAAAGTGAGAGTGAAGCAGATGCAGGCGGAATTTCTATTGAGATTAACAAACTGTCACTGTCTGGAAAATCGTATATATCCAGTGCAGGAATTGATAAAGAACGTAAGGGTGCTGGAGGGCATATATTTATTGCAAAAAAAATTATGCATATCGATGACTTTCTTTTCGGTTTAATCGACATTGAAGACAAACTGGAATTACTTGAAATTTTTAAAATACAGGAACCTGTTAACACGCTCAACCTCCATGATGCCGCGTATATCAGCACATCATCCGCAGGCACAGGTGATGCAGGTGGTATACTGATAGGGTGTCAAAATATGCTGCTATCATCCAATTCGCGAATATCATCAGAAAGCACATCAACGACAGGCGGTGGTTCAGCCGGAGCCATTAAACTGGATTCTTTGAAACATTTAAGTTTGATACAAAATAGTACAATAAGCACGCAAGCACAGAATACATCAATTCCTGATACAATGATCCCAGGATTAATAGAACAGGATCGTTTAAATGGACTGATCTCAGTGACTGCCAATGGAGATATTTATCTTTTCAAAGGCAGCATATCTAGCTCTGTTCTCGGCGGGCTGGGGAATGGTGGTAATATTTCTATTCTTTCAAAGGATACGATCTTAAATAAAAGTCAAATCATTGCCAATGCCTATAAAGGCAATGGCGGCAATATTTTTATTGAAGCAGATTATTTAATTCAATCATCAGATAGTATTATTTCAGCATCTTCTGAATTAGGAATTGATGGAAATATTGTAATTGAAGCGTTTACTGAAAATTTCGACAAACAAATTATTGCTCTGGCAGAAAACTATTTGGATGGCAGTAAATGGATACAAACGCCCTGCCAGCGAAGAGATAATGATAAGGATAGTCACTTTTTTATTCATCTGAATAAAGTGCAGCCCAAAGCATTTGTCGATTGGCTCCCAGGACGCTATAAATAATTACAGATCTTTGTTTATTTCTTCTTATTCATATTCTTCAGTGTAATCAGGGTTCAGAAACAAAAGGAACTGTTTGTTGCGTATAATGGGGAACATAGTGCCCTTCGGGAAATTTTTTATTTTATGAGTATTTAAGCGCTGAAAATAAGTTCCCCATTAAATAAATGTTCATTCAGTGTAATCAGGGTTCAAAACAGTAAAAACAATAATTAAATGGGGAACTTTTTTTCAGAGCTTTCCTAAGCATTTCTTAATCGTCTATTTGAAACTCAAGCAACGCAATCGTGGCACCCCACCCGCCTTCATCATGTGATGCATCCCTAAACTGCATGACTTCAGGCATTTTTTTAAGAATGCTCTGGACACTTTTTCGAAGATGCCCGGAGCCTTTTCCATGAATAATACGCACCCTTCTGATTCCCTTTTGACGGCATTCACTGATATACTCTGGAACCAAAGAGGGAATATCACTCGGGCGAAACGTATGCAGGTCCAGTGTGCCATCAATAGGGTGCGAAACAACATGGTCTGAAAATGAGGGAACTACATCTGAGCTGGCACTGTCTTGTTTCGATACATACACCATAGTATTAACCGATGAATATCCCCAAGGTCTGGGACAACTGTGCGTACAAGAATCATGCTGGCATGACTCATAAATAATCCTGGGAGGAAACATGTCATTAGTGCGGTTTGATAATCAAAAATATATGCATCTTCAATAAAGAATGCAGCAATGATCATATTGGGCACATAACAACAGAGAAGTCTACCAGGAAAATTCGCGACTTCATAATTGTTCAAAAATAAAAAGAATTTACAAATCAGGGCATAGATCAAACATACCATGCTGACAACAAAATGAATTCTTAATGATAACCACCATAGATTATGACTAAACAAATAGCCAATGTCAAATCCAATATGGATGTATTGTTCCAAAAAAAACTGGGATTCATACAAACCATTATAGTTCACCCACAGATAACATCCCAAATATAGAAGGATTGAATGAATGAACAAGATAGCCATTGATAGTACCACATACTTTTTCAAATCACTAACAAAATACTGAAATGATTTTAAAATGTCATGTTCTGACAGAATCGCATTGTCATCTTTCTTTTGTTCCATATTTCAACCTCATTCAAATTTTCTCTGTATACTCATCATATAAAGAGATTTTTTTGTGAACAACTTCTTGGGCGCATTCTAAAAAAGGGAGCATTTTTCTTAGCCCTGAAAGGGTGGCGTAAGAAATTACGATAATTTGAGTTCTAAAAAGGGGTACACATAAAATAACAATAAAGTAAGGGCTAAGAAAAATGCCCCTTTTTTAGAATGCGCTCAACTCCTTTTATACTTTCAATAATGATTTCAAAAATATCTTTCCTACACTGTCGAGTATACCAACACTTAAGACATGGCAAAAAATATGCCAAACGTACACTTATCTATCAATTTTTGAAAATAGATTAAAAGATCAAGAGGTAAACCTATGAAAATATTTCAATAGTCAGAACAAAAAAAAATTTTCTCTCCATGCACCAATGAAATATTTTTTTTGTGCCTCTATTATTATAGACACGAAAAAATCGAAATTCTTTCAAAAAAAATTATTTTTTTTAATTTTTTTTGTCAAAACCATTTATACGCTTTTTCAAATGAATAGTATATGCAATTCTAAAAAAACAAATATGTTTTTTTCCTTTAATTATTGGCTGAAAAATGTTAACTAATCGGAATATAGATAATAAAAAAATGCATTATAGTTCGGGAAATTGAGAAATATCGTATTTCCTGAAATTATGATAATTGAAAAAAGAGAGGATTTTATGGCTAAGAAAAAAACGTCCAAAGCGACAGCAAAGAAAAAAGCTGCTGCAAAATCGACTGAAGAAAAAAAGAAAACAACGACCCAAAAAACTTCGGCAAAAAAAACGTCCACTGCCCAAAAAACGTCTACAGCGAAAAAATCTAAAAAATCACCTTCTACAAAGACGAAAGAGACAGCAAACGTCAAAAAAACAAAAGTCACGATAAAAGAACTTTTGAACCGAAAATTTGAAAAGCCAGACAATATATCTGTTGAACCTTCGCCTAAACGTATGACATTTGATGCCATACCTGAAGCTCCCCCTTTTATTGATACCGTTGACGCAAAAGAACGAGGTCGTCTAAAGGCTCTGTTAATGAAAAAAATAGACATAACAGACATTCCCCCAAAACCGAAACCCAAAAAAAACGTGCCCATTGCAGAATTGATTCGTCAAAAATACGCATTAAAAATAGAATCTCTTTGGGAACCTCCTAAAAAAGAACGACTGTTTCCTGATCCCCCTCCATATTTTCCTGACGCTTCTCCGGAGCAACAATCACAAATACGAGCGTTGTTACTTCAAAAAATATCTCTAAAAGATGTTCAACCGAAAAAAGAACCGAAAAAAGATAGACCAGTAATTCCTGTGTCGGAACTGATCAAAAAAACGTATACGCCATGGACACCACAGCCTGTCATGCCTGCACCCAAAAAAACAGATCTCAATATTCCTGACCCACCTCCAATTATTGAAGGTTCTTCTGAAGAAGTTCATCGCGTACGCAAATTACTCTTCAAAAAAATTGATATGACCAATATTCCGGTTGCTGTGTCACCAAAATCAGAAACAGCCTCCAGTGACAAACAAACAGACCCACCTGAAATAACTAAGAAAATCGATATAGATCCTCCTATAAGTGAGACACCGCCAAAAATGACAATGCAAACAGATATACCGGTTGGAAAACCTGATGAATCTGGTTCAGCCGAGACTGATGAGTCAGTGGAAACACTTATTTCACCTGAGGATGACTCATCAGACTACACTCTGGAAATCAACAATGAACCTCAACTTATTTCAAATTCATTAAAATGTATATTTGCTGGTATTGTGGTTTTATTTACCCTGCTGTATATGTTCAGTTCATCAAATCATGAAAGATATTATCTGGTTGAGGGAAAGACCGGCGTAGAAATCTGGCAGGGTATTTTTTCTCCAATGGGAAAATCCTATCTCCTGACATTGAAGGGTATGGAAGCACCTCAGGCTGTACAACCCTTTTATACAAAATCTGAACTTTATCCTTTAATATCTGATTTTTATCTGGATCAAGCAAGTGAGGTCTTAGCAGAAGATAATATACCCAATTTATTTCAAGTCAAAGAATATCTGGAAATGGCGCATCAATATGCAACAGCAGATGTTCAGGAAACAATTCAAAAACGCTTGAATGGCATTGATTTTATGATGTTTGTTTTGCGAGCTGATTTGGCAATACAAAAAGGATCGAAAAAAGATCTTGCGAAAGCAAAAGCATATATTGAAGAAGCCGAAGCACTGGCTGAAAAGAATTATCAAAAAGACATGATCAAAAATCGCCTTCAACTTATAAATGAAAAGGCTCCAGAGAAACAATCTCGCAAAACAGAGCTTCAATCAACATCGGAAAAGGATTCCCGGAAAACGACTCAAGATCAGAATCAAAAAGAGCCGGACTCGCACTAAAAGCTGTGATAAATATCAACTCTTGTTGTCATTAGAAACCATGCACAATTCGCTAAAAAAAGATTCTATTCGTAACAAACAGATCGGACTGTTCAGAAACATCCGATCTGTTTCATTTCATTCAAAATGAATGAAGCTCTAAATTTTGGTAACACACGTTCGAAATGCAGGAGGCACTGTGGAAAAAGTGTATTTAAAGTCTTGTGAATCCTATGAAAATTCTGGGCTCGTCGATAAAATACACCAGGGTTTTACGCAAATCGGCTTTGATCCCAAATTATTTTCCGGAATGCGTGTTGGACTTAAACCCAATCTACTCCTTCCCAGTCATCCAAATCGTGCAATTATAACCCACCCGCTCTTTTTTAAAGCCGTCGTTCAAATAATTAAAGACTATGATGGAAAACCGATATTGCTCGAAAATCCGGCCATCCATAATCTGAATACAGTTATCAAAAAAACGCCTTATGCAGATTTGATTCAGTCTCTTGAGATTGATGTTGCAGAGATGCTCCCCACACAACTGATCCAGTTTGATCGAGCATATCGTTTTAAGAAAAATGAAATATCAAAAGCATTTTTTGATATCGACATGTTGATTAATCTGCCCAAGTTAAAAACCCATGGATTGACAGTCATGACAGGTGCATTAAAAAATCTGTTTGGCGTGATCCCAGGCTTGAAAAAATCCCGCATGCATTTAAAAGCACCTTCACAAGATGATTTTTCGCACTATTTGATGGATTTATTTGGAGCGCTCATCCATGGCTTTGATCCTCCCAAACCGATATTACACATCATGGATGGCATTCTTGGAATGGAGGGTGAAGGACCTGGTTTATCGGGTACGCCACGACAAATCGGTGTGCTCATTATGGGACGAGATCCTTTAGCAGTTGACTGGACAGCCACTCAGATTATCAATATTTCCCCAGAGGATGTCCCAACCTTAAAAATTGGGTTTGAACGTTCCTTTTGTGTATCTTCACCTGATGAGATAGAAGTTGTGGGGGATCATTTAGCGGATTTACAACTTCAATCGTTCAACTTTTCCAAAAATAGCATATTCTCCAATGCGGTCAGATGGCCCTTTACATCATCACTGTTTAAGCAGTTATTTGTGGAAAAGCCTGTACCCAATCCTGAAAAATGCACCTTATGCTATCAATGCCAAAAAATCTGTCCCACTACAGCAATATCCCGAGCAACATCTCATGCAAAAATTCCGATGTATGATTACAATGCCTGTATCCGATGTTTTTGTTGCATGGAGATTTGCCCGGAAGCTGCAATTCAAACTCAAAAAGGTTACTTACAATGGTTGTTACGCTATTGATTCAAAAAGATAATTGTTTGGACGTTCTTGGATAAGGGATAACATCACGTATATTCTGAACCCCTGTCAATAACATTAATAATCGTTCAAAACCTAAACCAAATCCGCTATGTGGCACGGAACCATAGAGACGAGATTCAAGATACCATTGATAGTCTGGTTCATGAATGTTACCTTCTTTCATGCGTGATAACAGGAGGTCATATCTTTCTTCCCGCTGACTTCCGCCAATAATTTCGCCGATTCTCGGTACAAGTATGTCCATTGCAGCCACTGTGACGTTATCATCATTCACTCGCATATAAAAAGGTTTGATGGACTTGGGATAATCATAAACAATTACCGGTTTTTTATAATGAATTTCAGTGAGAAATTGTTCATGCTCAGCTTGAAGGTCACTGTCAGCAGAAACATCATAGGTAAATTTTTTCCTGGACGCCTTTAATACCTTTATTGCTTCATGAAAGGGTATACGTATAAAATCATTTTCAACGATCTCTGTCAGTGTTTTCATCAATGTTTTATCAACAAAACGCGCAAATAATTCCATATCTGATTGACAGCCTGACATCATTTCTTGAATTATATTTCGAATAAGTGTCTCTGCAAGATCCATTGTTTCATTCAGGTCGTAGAAGGCCATTTCCGGCTCAATCATCCAAAATTCTGCGGCATGACGACGGGTATTGGAATTTTCTGCGCGAAATGTCGGGCCAAAGGTATAAACGTTTCCCAAAGACAGGGCAAACATTTCCACAGCCAGTTGACCGGAAACAGTCAAAAAGGCTTCTTTCCCAAAAAAATCTTTTGAAAAATCTACTTGTAATTTTTCGTTTTTTCCAATATCCATAGTGCTAACCTGAAACAGTTCGCCAGCGCCTTCACAATCAGAGCCTGTAATTATCGGTGTATGAATGTACCGAAATCCTTTCTGATGAAAAAATGTATGTATTTTATAGGATAATTCAGAACGAATACGAAACATTGCGCCATATTTATTGGTTCTTGGACGTAAATGGGCAATTGTTCTTAAGAATTCATCTGAGTGTCTTTTTTTCTGAAGCGGATAATCATTCTGTGTTTCTCCAAGAATGTCGATTTGAGATGCCAACAATTCCCATTTTTGACCTTTACCAGGAGATACAACCAAATCACCGGTGACAGAAATCGCACTCCCTGTGATTAATTTTTTGATTGACTGATAATTCGAAAGATCATTCTTTACAAGCACCTGAATATTTTGTAAGCATGATCCATCATTCATTTCAATAAATGAAAATTCTTTTGAATCTCGTTTGGTCCGAACCCAGCCTTTGATCAAAATATTTTTTTCAGGGGTTGATTTATTCAAGCAATCATGTATTTTAGTACGCTTCATTGAATTCTCCTTGAATATTCATTTTTTTTGATGATAACGAAAACTAAATAAGCTAAAACATAATATTATTAAAAAGCAAGTATTAATTACTAAAAAACAAAAAGGATTAATATGCAGCCCAAAAAAATTTTAATCGTCGATGATGAACCCATCAATATTTCCTTACTTGAAGATATTTTAAGAGAAGAGAATTATGATATTCGATCCGCCTCCAGCGGAGAGGAAGCGCTTAAAATATTGCCAAACTTTGAACCCGATTTGGTTTTGCTGGATATTCTCATGTCTGGCATGGATGGTTATCAAGTTTGCCAAAAGATTCGTTCCAATGAACTATTTCGCCTTGTCAAAATTATTATGGTATCCGCCATGGCCATGTTGAAAGAGCGATTAAAAGGCTATGAAGTCGGTGCAGATGATTATATTACGAAACCTTTTAAAAAGGAAGAACTACTGGCCAAAATTCGTGTGGTCATGCGCTTGAAAGAAACAGAGGCTGTTAACGAAAAATATCGATTAAACCTTGAAGCCATTTTTCGAAGTGTCAAAGATGGAATATTAACTGTTGATGATGATAAACGCGTGATTGAAGCCAATGATGCTGTAGCCAAAATTTGTGGTATTCCGAAGGATCAAATCATCGGTAATCCTTTTTGCGACTTATTTTCACACTGTAACAGAGGCTGCGAAACTGTCCTGGATGAAACATTGACCACACAAAACGTGATCCATGAATACCGAGTCGAATGTCAACATCAACACAAAGATCGTCAGGTGGTGGTTCTGTCATCATCACCATTAAAAGATAAAAATAATCGAACCATGGGAGCTGTTCTCGTAATAAGAGATACCACAAAAATTCATGACCTTGAACGAGAATTAATTGAGCAACATTGTTTTCACAATATTATTGGAAAAAGCTCCACCATGCAAAACATTTATCGACTTCTTGAAAACTTATCCGGTACAAACACAACAATTTTAATTAATGGTGAAAGTGGCACTGGAAAAGAACTGGTTGCAAAAGCATTACATTATAGCAGTGATCGCGCCCATAAACCCTTAATAAAAGTAAATTGCTCGGCTTTGTCTGAAAATTTGCTTGAAAGTGAACTGTTTGGGCATGTAAAAGGAGCCTTTACAGGGGCAATCAGGAGTCGTATTGGACGTTTTCAAGCTGCTGATGGAGGGACGATATTTCTGGATGAAATTGGCGATATATCACCCTTGATTCAACTAAAACTATTACGCGTACTCCAGGAAAAAGAATTCGAGCGGGTGGGCGATACAGCCACACATAAAGTGGATGTTCGCGTGCTGACCGCAACCAACAAAGATTTAAAAGAAAAAGTACGACTGGGTGAATTTCGTGAAGACCTATTTTATCGGCTCAAAGTGGTGGAAATTCATCTTCCCCCTTTGCGTGATCGCCTTGAAGATATTCCATTATTATTCAGTCATTTTTGTAAACAATTTAACAAAATCTTTAATAAACAAATTGATGGCATGTCTGATGAAGTCGTTCGTATTATGATGGAATACCACTGGCCAGGCAATGTTCGAGAGCTACAACACGCCATTGAACATTCGTTTGTTTTATGTAATGATCGAACCATTGCTGTTGACCATCTACCTCCTGAATTAAAAATAATACTCAATTCCCATGTATATGCGCCCAAGAAAAAATTTCTCAGCGCAACTGATGAAGCACAAGCTTACCTTGAAGCTTTAAGCAAAACAGGTTGGAACAAGGCTAAAACAGCACGGCTGATGGGTGTCAGCCGACCCACGCTCTATAAAAAAATGCGAGAATATAAACTGGAAAAACCGTCGGACAGACTCCATCAAGCGAAATGATTTTTCTTGACAAATGCTCATAATTAATGAATAAAGAAAGCAGTCGAAATGGAGAACGATTCAATGAAATATTTACAGATTAGCTGTTTGTTTATCATTTATTCACTTGCCTGTACTGTTCAAATACATGCCATGAGTTGGAAGAAACTAAGTCATTTTAAGGGTCGGGTATGGTCTGTCTCTTTTTCACCATCCGGTAAATACTTTGCAACATCCTCAGCAGAAACCAGGTTGACAATTTTTGATCATGCATACGAGGTGCTTTGGCAGACCAACGATCTCATTAAAGAAGTGTCTGGCATTAAATTCTCTCCGGATGAACAATACCTAGCGATTCCAAAATATAAAAATGAAACCGATGTTGGTTTAATTGATCTCAACAACTTTCAGTTATATTATATCCTATCTGGTCATACAGATTGGGTTACCTGTATAGATTTTACCTTAGATTCCTCAACCATTGCAACTGGCAGCGATGATGCAACAATAAGAATTTGGAACAAAATTGGTTCTTCGTTTATGTTGTATCAACAGATATCAGGTCATGGTGCCAGCATCGCCAATTTATGTTTTAGCCGAAATGCAAATTTTTTAGCGGTTTGTGGAAAGAATATTGTCCGCATATATCAAAAAGAATATAATCAATATGTTCCATACCAAACACTTAAAATTGATGCTCGTTTTATTAATGGCCTGGCATTTCACCCCAACAACAAGCTTCTTGCTGTGGGTACATACGATGGAAAAATTCTTATTTTTCAAAACAAAGCCTGTCAATTTAAATTGTTTCAACACTTAAACGCACATTCAAAAATGGTACACTGTATTGATTTTACGTCTGATGGTCAATATATGGCCACAGGTAGTTGGGATGCACGAATTATTGTATGGAAACAACACAGGTCAAAATTTTCAAAAAGCTATGAACTTCTGGAGCATAAAAAAGAAGTGTACGATATTGATTTTCATCCCGATGGCAATAAACTGGCATCCGGCAGTGAGGACAACACCGTGTTGATATGGAAATTAAAATATTAGTCAATGAAACGGTCGTTAAAATATAGGAACGTTCTGAAAATAAGTTCCCATTAAATAAATGTTCATTCAAATTTTTGAACCATGATGACACTGAAGATTTTGAATAAGATGAATAAGATGAATAAAGATACTTTAAATTCATCTTATTCATCTTCTTCAGTGTAATCATGGTTCAGAAACGCATCAACAAAGATTGAATAATGAGGAACTAATTTTCCGAGCATTCCTTAATATGCGTCGCAATGACGAAAAGGAGTTATTATGTCAAAGCATGTTGTCATAATTGGGGCTGTCGCTTTGGGTCCAAAAGCGGCCTGTCGCATAAAACGTCTTGCCCCAGATATTCAAATCACTATGATTGACCGGGACAACTATATTTCATATGGCGGATGTGGAATTCCCTTTTATGTGGGTGGGGATGTTGCTGAGCTTGATGGCCTTTGTTCGACCAGTGCACATGTTGTTAGAGATCAAAAATACTTTGAACAGGTGAAAGGCGTTTCTGTTCTTACACAAACCGAAGCACTTGTCATTGATCGAACAAATAAAACGATCCTTACCAGGGATCTGATGCAACAAACAGAAAATAAAATCAGCTATGACCAACTGGTTTTAGGTTTGGGAGCAAGCCCAATTATACCTGAAATACCAGGAATAGAGTTACCAGGCGTGACCGCTGTGACCAATTTACATCAGGCTGAAAGAGTCAAGACAATGGTCTCTAAAGGACAAGTTGAGCGGGCTGTCATCATTGGTGGTGGTGCGATCGGAATTGAAATGGCTGAGGCTTTAACAGATCTATGGGGTGTTGAAACCACCTTAATTGAAATGCAAGACCAGTTACTGCCAACCGCCTTTGGTAAGGATATGTCCAGGATCATTGAGACGCATATGAAGGAAAATGGTGTTGACTTACGACTCAATGAAAGTGTGACCAAAATTCACGGCAATGTGGAGCAAGGTGTTCAAAGCGTAGAAACAAATGCATCGACAATACCATGTGATCTCGTTATTATGGCAGTGGGCGTTCGACCCAATACGAACATCGCCAAATCAGCCGGTTTACCGATCGGACGATTTGGAGGGCTGATCGTGGATCGTTGTCTAAGAACAACTGACCCAGATATTTACGCTGGTGGTGATTGTATTGAAATGACCAATTTAATCTCAGGTCAAAGTCATCCCTTACCATTGGGTTCTTTAGCCAATCGCCATGGTCGAATCATTGCTACCAATATTGCTGGTGGATGTGAACAATTTAAAGGTTCAGTGGGAAGCTTTTGCTTAAAGATCTTTGAAATGGGGATTGCACGTGCTGGGATTACTTTGAAACAAGCCAGGCAGGCGGGATTTGATCCTGTCCATACAGTTGTCATTCAGGGAGATCGGGCTCATTTTTATCCATCAATGGAATTGATGGCCATTAAGCTCATCGCAGATCGCCGATCACGTCAGATACTGGGAATCGAAGCAATCGGCAAGGGCGGAGATGCTGTTAAGGCAAGAGTTGATGCGGTTGCGGCATTATTACCTTACAAACCGGTTGTCAGTGATATTTCCAATCTTGAAGTAGCTTATGCGCCTCCATTTGCATCTGCAATGGATATTATCAATACTGCTGGAAACAGCCTTGAAAACATTCTCGAAGGCAGACAACAACCCATTGATACCCTGGATTTCCTTGACGCCTTTAAAAAAGACAAAATTCGTGTTCTGGATGTTAGAAGTCCGGTTCAAGCCGGTCCATTTGTTGAAAAATATGGAGATCAATGGATAAACATTGATCAAATGGATTTAAAACAAAAGATATCTGAAATACCTCATGGCGAAAAATTAATGCTGGTCTGTGGATCTGGTGCTCGTTCATATGAAGCCCAGTTAGCGTTAAGGCGTGAAGGCATTGATACTAGCACTCACAATATTCAGGGTGGAATTGGAATGATTAAATTTAGTGATCCTGAGTTTTTGCCATAGACGTTAATACCAGACGAATCATATAACAAATGGTCAGACTCCCTGCGATAAATGCGACGATAAAAAATATAAAAGGAGAATACTGTTCTGCTACCTGCAAGTCCTGAACTCTAAAATATGGAGATAAGCAGGCAGTTCTTACCAGATGACGCATCAGAACCATAATAACAGTGACTGGAATCATTAAACAGGTCACTGCCCAAACATTATTTTTTACGCCACAGACCAACATTAAGATGATCAGTGGAATGACCAATAAAAAAATGGTGGTACCAAAGGTATGGTTTCCCATAAATAATTGGCGAATATTTTCTGGCAAAGACAAAAGATACCAAACCCCAACGATCATTTGTACAAGACTGGCGCCAACAAACCATCCCAGACCAGTTTGAATATCATCATTCCAGAGTTCGACTTGAGATGGATCAGCAAAGGCAGACCTATCTTTTTGTACTTGTCTATACAGGGCAATGGCAAGTCCGCCAACAGCAATAGATGCTATAATAAAATGAAAATATCGGGGTAGAAGTGTTTTTTCAGAAAGATTGAGCCACAATCCACTCGCGTTTTTAAAATAAACACTCCATTTTTCAGGCGCAAGCATCAAAGTCATATTGTTTGTAAAAACAAACGCAATCCATAACAGGCCAATGACTGTAGCACCAATCAAAAAAACGCGCTTTTGGTTCAGGGAATCATATTTAAAATCATAGATATAGGCACTATAATATGCCAGAATTAAAACACCGATCACTGACAGCCAGTAAACAGCCATTAATATAGAACTGGTATAAATTAAATGACCATACAATACCTGTAAAAATAACAATGGGGCAACACCAAAGTTGATTGTAAATGCAATGGTAAAGGGTAGGTGTGAAGCCAGGGTATGGGATAAAGAAGAGGATGGATCTTTTGAGCAAAAATGACGTACCAATGCAATAATTCCGGTGCCTAACATGATATTCATCATCCATAAATGAATGATAAAGCTGACGATTAACAAAACGCTAAAAATGCTACAATCCACCGAAATGGGTGATGTGTCTGGGATGATTATATCTGGACGCATCGAACTTCTCCTGTATATTATTATTGTTATTATTTACAAATATTTTTTAGTGGCGATTTCTCTATTAAAGCATGCCATTCATCCAGAGTCAAGTATGTCAATGCAAATGCGCAAGCTGAATTAGTGAGTATCGCCTGCTTTTGTTTCATTTCCTGAAGTATGGATTCAAACTGAACTTTTTTTTCCGAGACCAGTTGAAGCTGAGCCCGTGCATCAAGGGCCAGTTGCTCGGCGGCTTCCATTTTGAGTTCAGCCTGCTTTGATTGTTCTTCAAGCGCTGAAGATTGAGCCTGAATGGCTGAGACCTGCTCTTGATAGTGTTGCTCAAATTCACGCGTCTGTTCTTTTAAAGCGGCTTCTTGTGACTTTGCTTGAGCGAGCAATGCACCAGACGCTTTCAGTTTTTTTTCTGCAAATCGCATTTGTTGCTCTGCCCGCCATTTTATATCCTGTGCCTGTTGCATCTTTGCATTGGCTGATTCAACTTTTTGAATAGCTGCAGCGGCTTTATCTAAAGCTTCTTGCCATTTTTTTTGCCCTACATCAAGCTTTTTCTGATAATTTTTTATAGATAAACTGGCATGAGACAATTTTGTGTGTATTTGTTGAAGTTCTTCTGCAAGGTGTCGATTTCTATCTGCCAATTTTTTCAGAGTTTTGTTCATATCAAACACATACAGTCCTGTAAAGAGGAGGCCTGTAACGAAAAAAAAGATCAATATGCACCGGATCACAAACGCGACCTTCTTTTTCGTTGCGCCGGGTTTATTTTTTGTGGCACTATTTTGAATATATCTTTTTTCAGAAAATTCAAGTTGCCCTGAATCATCTTCCAGCCACTGTATTGAATCTGCTAGCAGTTCTCCAGTAAGAAGGTCCTCAGGTTTTTGTCCATTTTTTTCCCAATACCATAATTTTGATTGTAAACGCTTGCGCCACAATCGAAAATCTCTATTTTCCTGAATCCATCCACGGAGTCGACCCCATTCCTTGAATAAGATATCGTGAACAACCTCAATATGTTGAATTTCATTATTTTGATTTCTCTCTGCAATGAGCAGTCCTTTTTCAACAAACAAGCTAATCAGTGGCCAGTTTCGGCTGATCATTTCATTTCTGTTAATCATGCATCGGACATCTTCAGTACCTTCCCCCGGACACACCAGACGAGCAAAGATTTCTCTTGCGCTGGATTTTTCTTTTTTGGACAAACCTTCATATACAACCTCAGCATAGTTCGCCAATGAAAGCTCAGTGGCGCCCATTTCTTCAAAACCTCTGATCGTCAATGCCGAGTTATGTTCCTTTTCCCACAGGCATTTCAAAGAAAAAGAAATAAGGGGTAAAGAAATATTGGTTGGAATGCATGTTTTAAGAATGTAATCTGACAGGCCGGGTTCTAAAACTGTATTCATTTTTTGGGCAGGCAATTCAATGGCTTCACGTAATTCATCAGGTGCCATGGGTCCCAGTTTATGGTCTGCGTTCGCCAAAAATGATGACATTCGTCTATGAGAAATAATCTGCCCTAAAAAATCTGCGCGTAAAGAGATAAGAACATTAAATATTTTTTCATCCATTTCATTGGAAATCGTTACCGCATCTATAATTAGTTCCAAAAACAGATCTCTTTCTTCACTCAGGGGGCAGAGGGCATAAAGTTCTTCAAACTGGTCAATAACAATTAACAATCGCGTGTCAGGGGCACATTTCTCGACAATTTCTTTAGTGACATCAAATAATGCCACATTTTTTGCACGGAAACTATCTGCCAGTTGTTTGGTTTCTTTGGCTTGATCAAAAGGGTTGAGATCATGGGCAAGAAGCGGAATCAAAGCTTTTGAGAGTTCATAAAAAGGACTTTCTTTTGGACGAAAATCTACAATTTCCCAGGTTGCTTCTTTACGAAGCTTTGGAATTACACCTCCGAATATCAGGGATGTTTTTCCAGACCCCGATGCGCCAGTGAGTGCAACAAAAGTTTTTTGCAAAAGGTCATCATAAAGGGCTTGTATCCATTTCGCTCTGCCACAAAAGATATCAGCATCCTGACCTGAATATGCAGTTAAGCCTTTATATGGGCAAACCTTTTGCGTGGCACTTTGTATTGGCATTAGACTCATGCGACAAGGTCAAGTTGTGAACCGACCATTTCATCAATCGTTTTTATCGTATTTGCCTGAGCGTCTACATTTGCAGATAGTTTTATTTGATCAACCATCTCTTTTGCCAAATTTGAATGTTTATGATTGCCGGCCAATTGTGCATTGATTTTAGACATTAATGACCCGACTTGATACAGGGTTTTTGCATTTGATGCGTGATACGTCATATCAGACCTCATTCCTGATAGCATTCTTCAAATTACTATGGATCAGTAATTTTATCCATGTTTATATGAACATATATTGTAACTGATAATATAAAAATTGCAAGAATAATCTCTATCTTGTGTATTCTCGTCTGTCAGGCGGGGACCATTTTTCCCTTATATTCTCCAGTATTCATTATTTGCTTAGGAATGCTCGAAGAATAACTCCCCCATTTACTATACTTAGGAAAGCTCTGAAAATAAGTTCCCCATTTAGAATATTTGACTGTTCAAGAATTTATACATCAAGTATTTACATTACCAACAGCTCATTCTTTATTTGAACCATGATTACACTGAAAAAGATGAATAAGATGAATTAAAAGTGTCTTTATTTCATCTTATTCATCTTCTTCAGTGTAACCATGGTTCAGAAACGTATCAACAAATATTGAATAATGAGGAATTTATTTTCAAAGCTTTCCTAAATGGTGAACTTACTATTCGAGCTTTTCTAAACATAATATAGCAGTTTTTACATTGTCAAGACGAAAAATCACTGAGTCGATGGATTTCATCACGAAGTTCAGCGGCGCGTTCAAAATCCAATGCTTTAGCAGCAGCGTACATCTCATTTTCCAAATCTTTGATTTGTTTTTTTACTTTTTTTGGAGTGACCACATATTCAGAAATCTCTTCCGCTGCTTTTAAGTCTGGTTCATAGTAACTATCCGCAATGGTGGGAAAAAATACTCGGGTAATTTCTTTTGAAACACTTACAGGTTGAACATTATGTTGTTTATTAAAATCTATTTGACGTTTTCTCCGGCGATCTGTTTCATCCATTGCCATCTGCATGGATTTTGTTATCCTATCTGCATACAAAATTACCCGGCCATTGACATTTCTTGCGGCACGTCCAAAGGTTTGAATCAGGGAGCGTGTGGAACGTAAGAACCCCTCCTTGTCTGCATCCAATATGGCAACAAGCGAAACTTCTGGAATATCAAGACCTTCACGTAAAAGATTAATACCGATCAATACATCAAATTTGCCTGCACGTAAATCACCGATGATGTCCATACGTTCCAGGGTTTTTATTTCAGAATGAAGATATTGAACGCGAATACCAAGATCATGATAATATTCAGTCAAATCCTCAGCCATACGTTTGGTCAGGGTCGTAACTAAAACACGCGATTTATGATTGATCGTATTTTTAATTTCATCCAGCAGATCATCGACCTGGTGTTTTGCAGGACGTATCACAACATCGGGATCAACTAATCCGGTGGGGCGCACGATTTGTTCGACAATGGCTTTACCCGATTGTTTTCTCTCATAATCCGCAGGGGTTGCTGATACATATATGATTTGGGGAACCTTTTGAGCGAATTCATCAAATTTCAAGGGTCGATTATCCAAAGCAGATGGCAGGCGGAAACCATATTTAACCAACGTTTCTTTTCTTGCTCTATCTCCCCGATACATTCCTATAAGCTGTGGAACTGCAATATGGCTTTCATCAATGAACATGATAAAATCATCAGGAAAATAATCGAACAATGTGGGAGGCGGCTCTCCCGGTTTTCGCCCCGTCAGATGGCGTGAATAATTCTCAATGCCATTGCAATAGCCCAACTCAAGAATCATTTCCAAATCATACATGGTACGTTCTTCGATGCGTTGTGCTTCAATGAGCTTGTTATTTTTATGAAAAAAATCAAGTCGTTCCTTAAGTTCTAATTTGATTGTCTCAATGGCGTATTTAAATGTATCATCAGTAATAACATAATGACTGGCCGGAAAAATAACCACCCGCTTCAGTTTTTGAACAGATTCACCGGTCAAGGGGTTAATCTCTCGGATATCGTCAATTTCATCCCCAAAAAAATCCACTCGCACCGCTCGATCTTCTTCATATGCAGGAAATATTTCAACTCGATCCCCTCTGACACGAAATACACCGCGATGAAAATCAATATCATTTCGTTCGTACAACATATGAACCAAATCTTTAAGCAGACGTTCCCGCTGATATGACATTCCTGGTTTCAAATCCAGGCGCATGGCGATATAATCCTCTGGCGCACCCAGGCCATAGATGCAGGAAACACTTGCCACAATGATAACATCTTTTTGGGAAAGGAGGGACCGAGTGGCTGAATGTCGCATTTTATCAATCATTTCATTAATGGATGAATCTTTTTGAATGTATGTATCTGATGTCGGCAGGTAAGCTTCAGGCTGGTAATAATCATAGTAGCTGACAAAATATTCTACAGCATTATCTGGAAACAAGGATTTGAATTCATTATACAGCTGTGCGGCCAATGTTTTATTGGGAGCTAAAACCAGGGCAGGCTTCTGCAAATTTGAAATCACATGAGCCATTGAAAACGTCTTTCCCGAGCCGGTCACCCCCAACAAGATCTGATGGGCTTTTCCTTCTTGAACCCCATGTGTCAATTTTTCAATCGCATAGGGTTGGTCCCCTTTGGGTATAAAATCAGATTGAATCTGGAATGTTTTCATTGTTTATTGTCCGGCATATTTCCATCGGGAGCCATCAGGGCGGTCTTCGATAATGATCCCCATATCTTTCAGTTGATCACGTATGGTATCAGCGCGAGCCCAGTCTTTGTTTTTACGTGCAAGAAAGCGTTCAGCAACCAGTAGATCGATTTCTTCAGTATTTTGGTTGCCCATCATGCCTTTCTTTTGATTTTGAGCGTATTCTTCGGGGGTTTGATTAAACAGGCCCAAAACACCCCCAATTTTCCGCATATCATTTTGCAAGCTTGCAATTTCAGAATCTTGTTCAGCTGATCCCTTGTTGGATTGATCCAGTATGCGGTTGAGTTGTCGGACAGCATCAAAGACGTATCCAATCGCCAATGCAGAATTGAAATCATCATCCATGGCATCACAGAATCGTTGCCATAAGTTGCCAGTCTTATTTTTTTCAACAGGGATTTGGATGGATGACATCCTTTCAAGGCCAGCGTAAAGTTTATTCAACCCTGAAACAGCATCATGCATAGCCTGATCATTAAAATCAATGGGGCTGCGATAATGACTTGATAGTAAAAACAATCGTATGGCTTCAGGCGGATATGTTTCTACCAAATTTTTAATCAATACCACATTCCCCAAAGATTTGGACATTTTCTCCCGATGAATGTTTACAAATCCATTATGCACCCAATACCTGGCATATCCTGAACCATTGGCTGCTTCGGATTGAGCGATCTCATTTTCATGATGGGGAAAGATCAGGTCTTTTCCTCCACCATGAATATCAAAACTTTTCCCCAGGTATTTCATACTCATGGCAGAACATTCAATATGCCATCCCGGACGACCATTGCCCCATGGGCTTTCCCAAAAGGGCTCACCTGGTTTTGCTGACTTCCAAAGTGCAAAATCGTGTGGATTGCGTTTGCGCTCATCCACATTAACACGTGCACCAGCAGCCATATCTTCCAGCTTGCGGCCAGACAGGCATCCATAATTATCGTAAGATTCAACAGAAAAGAAGACATCACCAGAAATGGCATACGCATTTTCTTTTTGAATAAGGCTTTCAACCAATTGAATAATTTCCTGAATATTATCTGTTGCTTTCGGTGCCATGTTCGGCTTTTGAACAAAAAGGGCTTCCATATCCCGATCAAATGCCTGGATATACTGTTGAGAAAGTTCTTCTGTCGAAATATTTCGTTCGTTTGCACGTTGAATAATCTTATCATCAATATCAGTATAATTGCGAATGTAATTGACTTTAAAATTTCTCGCTTTCAAATATCTCACGATCATGTCAAAAACAACAACCGAACGTGCGTGACCGATATGAGCATCATCATAAACTGTAGGGCCGCAGACATACATATTGACATGACCGGGTGTTAGTGGTTCGAACTCTTCTTTCTTTCTATGGAGAGAATTATAAATTTGAATTGGCATGGTTTCTCCTTTATTCATTATCATCGAATAGTGTATGCAATTAATAATAATTATGCAGACAATTTTTTGCGTATTAATTTCCCAAATATCTATGGGTTAATTTTTTCCAATATTCTTCATTCGTCCATCGTTTGAGCAATTCTTGATTAATTGTTTCACGATAAGGTGTTTTTGCAGGCATTGCAATACCATAACTTTGAGGATTAAACATGGCTTTAATAACAGTTACTTTCCCTTTAAGCTTTGTATTTGCATAGAACTGTAGAATGGGCCTGTCATGAACCATGGCATCAATTTTGCCATCTGCCAGTGATTCCATTCCTTCCAGTACCGAGGAAAATGTTTTTGGCTGAATATTTTTATTCTGAAGATAACGTGTTGTCGTTGATTTTTCTAAACTCCCCACAACAACATTGTTGAGATCGTCAAAACATTTGACCCCATAATCCAATTTACTGACAGTCAAAGATGATGCAATACCAGCAGTAAAAAAGGATATGATAATTATCGCCATAAACATCCATATCAGAGCAATCAAGCGGCCAAAACTGCTTTTGGGCACAGTATCGCCATAGCCAACAGTGGTCATGGTAACCGCTGACCACCAAAAACCATCCAAAACACCTCTCAAACCTGTACGATATTGCCCCGGATTCTTCCGCCTTTCAGCCAACCAGATTAAAAAACCGACACAAAGAAGGGTAAAAATCAAAGTAAGCAGGTATCCCAAAAATTGAAATGAAAACACCTGTTTTACAATGGTTAAAACAGGACTGCTTTGTTGCTTAATCGGTACGGCAATGCCCAGGCCTGTATGGTAAAATGCATGGGAAAAATCAAAAACATTCTCTCTTGCAGGAGTAATCGTAATAGCGGCAACACCGAAATCAACAGACTTATTTTCAACCGCTTTCAGCAACCCTTTTAAATCGTATTCTTTAAGTTCATATTGCCAGCCCAATTCATTTGCAATATTTCTCCATAAGTCAATGCTGATTCCTGTCCAAACACCCTTTTCATTTTTATAAGAAAAGGGAGGAGCCGGTTTGGTTCCCACAATCACATTTTTTGCCTCAGCGATGTTTGCTGGTGCATGAAAAAAACCAGTCATTATTATCAATAAAATCCATGCAAACAAAAACTGGCGATAAAATAAATGCATAAAACCTCCTTATTATATAGGGTGATGAAACATACAAAACAGATTAACATAGTTTTTTAATAAAATAAATACTTGAAATTTAATGTTCTGATAAATGATGGGTTTGATATCTATATCAAAGTTTGTTATAAATGATTTGCGTGTAACCCAAATCGCCGGATCTAAAAAAAAACGACGTTAAATTCACCACCTATATTGGTAATACCCGGATCATTTGGACGATCAAAAGAACAGGTAACACATAATTATATTTTGGGTACACTAAAAAAGTAAATAAAAGGAAACGCGAATCATGCTTCAAACAATTCAAGAACACAGAGATTTTTTAAAAGATAGCATTCGGTTATCTCTAAATTTTGCAACAACCGATCAAAACAAAGGTATTCCCGCGCCGCCTTTACAAAAACCCTATCAACCCGGTCAAAACGTTATCCCATTAACATCACCTGAGGCATTTTCTTTTGACTTTGACATTTCACTTCGATCTGCTATAATCAACCGAAAAAGTCGACGCACATTTCAACAAAAACCACTAACTATTGATGAGTTATCCTTTTTATTATGGGGAACTCAGGGGATTCGTCAACAAGTAAATGAATCCACAGCGTATCGAATGGTTCCTTCAGCAGGATGTCGTCATTGCTTTGAAACATATTTAGTTGTTTTCAACATCGCATCTTTAGCACCAGGTGTATATCGTTACTTACCGCTCAACCATAGCCTTGTTTTTGAACATGACAACAAACAACCTGGCGAGTTAAGTGAAGCTGTCTTGAGTCAATCTTTTGTAGAAAAAGCGCCGGTTTTATTTATCTGGACGTGTATACCCTATAGGATGGAATGGCGATATGGGCTTTCTGCACATCGTGTAATTGCAATGGATGTCGGTCACGTCTGTCAGAATTTATATTTGGCATGTGAATCCATCCATGCCGGTACGTGCGCCATCGCTGCATTTCATCAAAAAAAAATGGACCAATATATAAGAGTTGATGGTGATGATGAGTTTGTTATTTATTTGGCACCGGTTGGAAAACAACGTGATTGAACTTTTTAAATTTCATTTCATACTCAGGTAAAAATCATATGACAAAATATGTTGACCCATCATATTTTAAAAAATTGCTTGAACTTCAACCTGAAAAGGTCTGCAAACGAGCACCATGTCAATATGAAAAGGATACAAATAGATACGTTGTCAATATTTGGGGAGATGACTATGCAATTTATCCTGAAACGTTCACAATCGAACAGATAAACAAAACAACATACCATCCCCATGACTTTTTTTATCTTTTCATCATTTATTATTTACTCAATGTAAAAAACATTGCGATCGCCCAGGTTTGGATATCTGAAAAGGATATGCCGGGCGGTTCAACTTTTTTTAGAGGGCCGCATGTGATTCCCACGAATTTAATCGTTGATACATACAAGAATAACATACATTTATTTAAAAAATCTTGTGAACAATTGGGTGGAGAACGAATGAATCAAGCGGATGCTGCTTTTATTTTTAAGGTAACTCCAAAAATTCCCATCGCCATTTTGTATTGGGAAGGCGATGAAGATTTTTCACCAGAAGCAAAAATTCTTTTTGATAAAAGTATTACTCATCATTTGACATTGGACATCATTTTTTCCCTGGCAGTAGAAATTTGTACCAGAATTGCTCAATATTCAACTGTGACAAAAGATTTCATCAAATAACCCAAAATATATTTAATCATTCGCCACAATCGTGGTGATATTTGTTTTCAGGAGGTAAAATGAAAACAGTTCAGTATTTTTTTTCAGCCATATTCATTGTCGTCAGTTGTAGTTTTTTTATAAACGTGGAACCAACACAAGCTGCACGCACAAAATTTGTAACCATTGGCACTGGCGGTATTACAGGTGTGTATTATCCAACAGGAGGTGCGATTGCACGTATAGTCAATAAACAACGAAAAAAATACAATATTCGATGCACAGTTGAGTCTACTGGTGGTTCTGTGTTTAATGTCAATGCAATCCTTGCGGGTGATTTAGAATTTGGTGTGGTTCAATCAGACAGACAATATCAGGCAGTGAATGGATTGGCAGAATGGAAAAACCGAGGTCCTCAGAAAAGGCTTCGGGCAGTATTTAGTATTCATCCAGAATCAGTGACATTGATTGCAGCCAGTGATTCCAAAATCAAAAGCATTTTAGATCTCAAGGGCAAACGTGTCAATATTGGTAATCCCGGTTCCGGACAACGTCAAAATTCAATTGATGCCTTAACCAATGCAGGGATTCATTATTTGAAGGATATCAATGCCGAACAAGTTAAAGCGGCTGAAGCCCCAGGTCTGCTCCAAGATGGCAGAATTGAAGCCTTTTTTTATACAGTCGGACATCCCAGCGGCGCAATTAAAGAAGCCACAGCAGGTGCGAGAAAAACACATTTTGTTCCGATCGAAAAGGTGGATGGTCTATTAAAAAAATATCCATACTATGCGAAATCAATTATTCCGATCAAAATGTATCCCGGAGCATCCAATAAAAAAAATGTTAATACATTTGGTGTAAAAGCGACGCTGGTAACATCAGAAGAGGTTTCGGAAAGCATCGTCTATGCGATTACCCGAGAAGTTTTTGAAAATTTTAAAACATTCAAAAAGCTTCACCCAGCATATGAAACATTGACACGAAAAAGTATGCTTGAAGGTATGTCAGCGAAAATTCATCCAGGTGCCATGAAATATTATAAAGAAGTGGGATTGAAGTAACAATCGTGACTTGTAAAAAAGGAGCACACAATGGAATCTGTATCAGACCCAACCCTTGAAGATGATGGGATTTCTTATGCCAAAAAATTGGCTGAAGAGGAAGAGGGTATTGGCCGGTTACCTGAAGGACTTTCAGGATATATTATTCCAATCATTGCAGTCTCCTGGAGTCTTTTTCAACTTGCAATCGCCAGTGTGATCATCCTGGATAGCGTATATACACGTGCGATCCACCTAGCCTTTGGAATTTCTCTGGTGTTTTTAAATTATCCCATGTTTAAGAAGCCTCTCCTGGGTTTGAAATGCCTGTCCAACCGACATCAGATTCCCTGGTTTGAATTTTTTATTGCAATCATTGCCGCTTATTCAGCGCTTTATATTGCTTTTGAACGTCAGGCTCTAATTACCCGCTATGGGATGCCATCAACAATGGATGTCATTGCTGGTATCATTTTGATTATATGTCTTCTTGAAGGTGCTCGTCGTGTAATAGGTCCGGCCTTACCTTTTATCGCCATTACATTCTGTATATATGCATTCCTTGGTCCTTATATGCCAGATTTAATTGCATTTAAAGGTGTTTCTCTAAACCGGTTTATCAGCCAAATGACACTGTCTACAGAAGGAATATATGGGATTCCACTCGATGTTTCTGCCACAATCGTATTTTTATTTGTCTTATTTGGCTCCATGCTGGATCGTGCTGGCGCAGGACATTATTTTATCCAACTGGCTTTATGCTTGCTGGGCAGATTTAAAGGCGGTCCCGCCAAAGCAGCTATCTTAGGGAGTGGACTAACCGGTCTTGTGTCTGGTTCGAGCATTGCCAACATTGTTACCACTGGAACATTTACAATACCATTAATGAAGAAAGTGGGATATCCTGCCAAAAAAGCAGCAGCAATTGAAGTTGCGGCCAGTACAGATGGACAACTGGCACCACCGATCATGGGTGCGGCCGCGTTTATCATTGCTGAATATGTCAACGTGCCTTACATTGAGGTAATCAAGGCTGCAGCAATCCCAGCATTTGCATCATACGCTGCCTTATTTTACATTTCACATATTGAAGCATCAAAATTGGGATTAAAAGGGATTCCCAGACATGAATTGCCCTCATTTTTTTTAACATTGGTTCAGGGCATTCATTTTTTATTACCCCTGATCTTTCTAGTCGTTGAACTGGTCGTTTTTCGTCATTCTCCGGAAATGGCAGCATTTAAATCCATCTGTATCATGGCAATTATCATGATTCTTCAGCATCCAGTCAAGGCAGTATTGAATAAAACTAACGTCTGGCCTGCATTTCATCAAGGCGGAATTGATTTATTTAATGCCCTTGCGGCTGGTGCTCGAAATATGGTGGCTGTAGCAATGGCGACTGCTGCAGCGGGTATTATTGTCGGTGTTGTAGCTTTGGGATTGGGTGGATTGATTACACAAGTTATCGATAGCATTTCCATGGGAAACATTTTTTTAATGCTGATCATCACTGCTATTGCCAGCTTGATCATTGGGATGGGCTTACCCACCACAGCAACGTATATTGTCATGGCATCATTGACCGCACCAGCAATTGTTACGATTGCTCAATTTCAGGATTTTGCAGTACCTTTGATGGCAGCACATTTATTTTGTTTTTATTTTGGTATTCTTGCAGATGATACTCCACCGGTTGGACTGGCAGCTTATGCAGCAGCTGCTATTGCACGATCAAAGCCCATTCCCACAGGTATTCAGGGTTTTATGTACGATATTCGAACAGCAATTCTCCCATTTATGTTTATATTTAACACAGATTTGATTCTTCATAATATCACGAACTGGTTTCAAGGATTACTTATTTTTTTTATGGCCTGTATGGGCAATTTTGCGTTTGCTTCAGCAACTCAAGGATGGTTGATTGCTCGAAATCGATTTTATGACATCCCCCTATTATTGTCAGCAACCTTGACCTTAATGCGGCCAGATTTAATTTCCAGGTGGATTGGAATACCTTATGATCAAAGATATTGGGCATATACGTTGGGTTTGGGACTTTTTGGTGTTGTTTTTGGACTACAAAAAATGCGAAAGAGTACAACATGAAACAAGTATGCATTAAAGCTGTCAGGTGTTTATTAGGAATGCTCAAAAAATAAATTCCCCATTTCAAAATGCTTGACTCTTTAATTAAACAAAAGGCATATGCGTACCAAACTGTTCATTCTGTTTTTTGAACCATGATTACACTGAAGAAGATGAATAAGATGAAAAAAACACTTTAAATTCATCTTATTCATCTTCTTCAGTGTAATCATGGTTCAA
>Ga0272440_1000676_pt1 | contig 28639 bp, 11 predicted proteins | sample SSMMMBAug17_FD_192440 | JGI IMG/M metagenome (GOLD analysis project Ga0272440, IMG submission 192440) | Marine sediment archaeal communities from Little Sippewissett salt marsh, Falmouth, MA, United States - SSM-MMB-Aug17 | ecosystem: Environmental > Aquatic > Marine > Wetlands > Sediment ... | reverse complement strand
TTTTAAAAGGCTGGCGCGGCTTCGCCACCCCCTCAGGAAAAGGCTACAAATACTTCCCCCGCGCAATAGAATTTACTGAAATCACAGAAAACCAGACCGCCAATTTCATTGGCCAACGTTTCACTATCTCAGGAAAAATCACTGATAGTAACAATTCCCCTATTTCCAATGTAAAACTCACGTTTTCCAATGCTGGCCAAACCACGACTGATGACAATGGCTTTTTTACCCATGATATTGATTATCTCTGGTCAGGTAACCTCATTCCTGAAAAAAATGGCCTGGAATTTACGCCATCAGAATATTCATACGATACCATCAGCACCAATTTCATTGACCAGAATTTTGTTGGCAAACAAAAAATGCAGGTCATTTCAGGCACCATAACTGATCAGGACAATGCCCCCATTGCCAATATAAGTGTTTGCATACAAGACAACTGTGTTCAATCAGATATATCGGGTAAGTATCGTATGGATGTGCCTTTTCATTGGAGTGGCAAGGTCGTGTTTTCCAATGATGCCTATACCTTTACACCTTCCAGTCGTTCATATACAGAAATTATAAATAATAAGACAGGGCAGGATGTTTGCGGGGTCACTCATCGGTTTATGATATCGGGTGTTATTTTAGATCAAACAACTGGAAAAGCTGTTCAAGGCGTCAGGTTGAAAATGAGTAATGGCAATACTGTCAGCAATGCAAAAGGGCAATATTTTTTTGAACCTGTTTACCATTGGAGTGGAACCATTCAGCCGGAAAAAACTGGCTATACCTTTGAACCGCAAGATTTTTCAATTTCATCCATTGATTCAGATAGAACGGATTTGAATTTTTCTGCCATCAAAAAACGTGTTCATATTACCGGACAAATCAATGATCAAAACAATGATCCTGTAAAAGGGGTCATCATTAACTTTGTTGGAAGTGGACAATGTGAAAGTGATTCAAATGGTAATTACGATATGGCTGTTGATTATGGCTGGACTGGAAAAACAGAACTTTTCAAGCCAGGTTTTACCTTTGTGCCAACAACGAAAAACTATTCTGATATGGTCATTTCGGACATGAGTGACGAATTATACTATGCAACACCTTCAAATGGCAATGCATCCATACTGGTGACACCAGATATACAAAATATTTCTGCGGATAAAGGAAGTGTCAGCTTTGAGATTTTAAGATTTCCTGAAACTGTATATTTGAGCATTGGCAGTTCTCCGGATTGGATATCTATTGAGATTCGCAGTGGGCAATTAATTGTGGATTATGAACAAAATCCAGATACCAATGAACGTATTGGGAATATTGTGGTTGAAGCCAGTGAGTCCAAAAACAGTCCCAAAATGCTGACCATTATTCAATCCGGTGCGCGCCCGCAAGTGGGCCCGAATTGGAAAAACAGCTTTGATCCAAGCATTTATCAGTACAATTGTACCATTACCGCCATTGTCAGGGATGATCTTCACACACTCTTGGAAGGCAATGATGATCAATTGGCGGCCTTTATTCATGATGAATGCAGAGGCATTGCCACACCCATTGAAACCACTTATGGCAAACGATTTTTCTTACAGGTATGGCACAATGCGCCATCAGATGCTGACATTTCATTTAAATATTATGATGCCGCAAAAAACAGAATATATCATCATATCAAATATCCCATGCCATTTATCAGTAATCAAAGTACCGGTAAAATTATTACGCCCCATGAACTGATCGTATCTGAATTTTTTATCCGGTTGCAACTGAATAAACATTGGAACTGGATTACGATGAATGCCATCAATGCAGACATGTCGGTCAGTAATGTGTTGTCATCCATTGCAGACAAAGGCATCATTATTGTTGGACAGGAAGGTTATTCTCAATACATGCCTGAAATTAAGACATGGGGCGGCTCACTGACACAAATATCCCCCACAGCCATGTATATGCTAAAAACCAATGATACCTGCTTTCTGGAATTTTCCGGTGATGCCCTGGATTTAAGTCAAACCATGATTCCATTAAAACCTAACTGGAACTGGATTGGCTATTTGCCTGCCACAGAGATGTCTATCAATATTGCACTTCAAGCGATTGATAAGAATGGCATCAAAATTTGTGGTCAACATGGATATGCAGATTATCTGAAAAACAATGGTTGGTTTGGTTCACTCATTCGTTTGTATCCCAATCGCGGTTATCTTTTAAAAATGGAAACAAATGATACACTCTCTTATCCAGTAATTGACAGCAAAGCACGCACCAGAAACCGCAAGCGATCCATTCAGATACAGTCTTCCATTAATGGATGGACTGTTGATTCATCAATCTATCGTCATCAAATGACACTGACAGCATCAGTTTATATGAATGACAAAACCATGGGTGAAGCCGGTGATGTTTTGGCCGCCTTTGTCAACAATCAATGTCGCGGACTTGCCATACCATCGGAAAGCCCTTATGGCACGCGTTATTATCTTCAAGTATGGGGAAGTGAACAGGAATCAGTAAATCTGAAGTTCTATCATGCATCAGAGGACAAGATATATCCTACTGATACACAAACAGCCTTTTCAAGTAATATGTCCATTGGAACGATTTCAAGCCCAAAAACAATCATGATCAAACCTGAATCAATGGCTGATCCGGAACAGGATATTCAACGGATCAAAGAAAAGCTGGTTACGACAAAATATATCCTCAGCAAGACCCAGGCCGAACTGACGCAAACACGACAAATACTGACGCAAAAACAAAAAGCGCTTGAAGAAAAAAACAATGAGATTGGTCAATTAAAAATCGATTTATCAAAAATCAGTGGTTTTTCAATCACACTTGATACCGGCTGGCACCTGCTTGGCGGAATGCCATTAGATATCACACCTTCAACCCATCCGGCAAATTGCATTTCAGTAATGTATATGTATAATGAAGGCACATATCATCGTATTCAATATATTCCTGCACATAAAGGTGTTTGGGCGAATATAACAGAAAAATGTGAGATATTGATTGAAAAACAGGTTGAATAAAAAAAACATGACATCAAAATACATCATCACGCTTATTCTCATTTTTGGATTAGTCATTCACTCCCCCTTGTTTGCCTTGGATCTGAAAAACGCAACTGATCCTCACCCACATGGTATTGAAGGCAAATTTGATACGCAAATTGACCAGTTTGAAAATATATTTTTCATTTCAGGTGGAAAAAAAGCTGGCAGCAATTTATTTCATGTATTTGAAACATTCAATGTACACGATGGAGAAGTCGCCATATTTGATGATTTTGGCTTTTCCAACACCATTGCCAAAGTGTCTGGACAAGACTATTCATGGATCAATGGTGAAATAACTTCATCTGCAGACCACCTGTTTTTGTTGAATCCCAATGGCATTATATTTGGTCCCAATGCGTTTTTAAATACAGGTGCAATATCTGTTAGTGCTGGCGATTATATCTCTTTTGACGATCAGACTTTTTTTTATGGAAATGAAAATGACATATTGTCAACATCACCACCCACTGCCTTTGGATTTATTGATTCAAACGATACTTCTGATCTCAATGGCAGCATCCAATTTAATCAATCAGAGATTCAAGGCGTTGATCATATGACATTTCATGCCAAAACAATTAAAATGGATCAGGCGTTAATTGCCCTTACACCAATTGACTTAGACCATTCTTATCAGATTAGTATTCAAACCCCTATTTTTATAATGAAAAATGGCTCACAAATCATCAGCTATGGAAGTCTTAATGAACAGGGAAACGATATTCATATTCTCAGCGAACAGATTGTTCTCAAAGGTATTGACACGAATACCGGATTCAGTAATTTGATCTATACGTTTCCAGAAGCATATACATACATTCAAGAACTGAACGAATTTATTGCACTTGAAGGCCATGCTGGCACAATATCCATTCAAACAAACACTCTGCACATGAATGATGGCGCACAAATCAGTGCATCAGCAAAAGAATTTGGTAAATGTGGCAGTGTAGAAATCAATGCAATGGATACCATTTTATTGGAAGGAAACCGACTTTCTGGTGATGGTTGTTTGATTTCTGCGGATGTCAACAATGGCATTCCTGGAAAAATAGACATTCATACTGGTAAATTGATATTGCATGAAGGCGCGCAAATATCAACTTCAACACAGGGTGAAAGTAATGGTGGAGAAATATATATTCATGCCAATGATTTTATAGAAATATCGGGTAAGGATCGTGTAGCACCCGCACCTCAGGGAAGTTCAATTATTGCCATAACACAACATCAGGGAAATGGGGGCAATATTGATATTCATGCAGGGAATCTCAGCATTCAAGATCAAGGCGCGATTACAACTTATAGCAAAGCAAAGGAAGATCTGAAACACTATGGGGATAGCGGCAATATTCATATTCACACGACAAATGAGATTGTTGTAAAAGATCGTGGTACGATTTCAGCAGAGGCTTTGAATGCAGGCGGCGGTGTTATTAATATTGCAAGCAATGGGAAGTTTATGTTTTTAAACAGCGGTATCAGCAGCTCTGTAGAATATGGAATGGAAAAAGGGGGAAGTGTTTATCTTGATGCAGATATGTTTATTATGAAACATGGTAAAATTATCGCTCAGGCAGACCAGGGAAAAGGGGGTGAAATTTCCATTCGTGCCAACTATTGGATATGTGATACCACCAGCCTCATAAGCGCGAAATCAAATGCCGGTTTTCATGGACAGGTTGAACTGGATTTTTTAAATGATGATTTAAAGAACCAGATCAGTTTACTTCCAGAAAATTTTTTAAAGGCAGAAAAATGGGAAAAAACTCCCTGCCATAAACGCAGCGGCAAAGATGTTTCCCATTTGTATCATCTCCCCTTATTTGGTGTGTTTTCTTTTGATACACCCGATTTTTCCAAAGCTGATGAGGACGAACTATTTGAAAAATGTGAAACCCTAAAAAACAATGATTATGAATCATCACGACACCAGGCATGGGCCTGCCTTGAATCAGGAAATCGGCATTTTGAAGAACAAAATCACCAAAATGCAATTAAAACCATAAACAAAGCCATATTTTTAGCAGAATCATCTGGAGATGGTATCATCCTGGTGTACTGCTATCAAACACTTGCGCGTATTTATTCAACACTTTTAGAAACCAATCTTGCCTGTCAAAACTATGATCAGGCCATTCATTTGCTTGATCCATTTTGCAGGCAATTTTATACGAACACCAATATTTCCCATAAAACTTTTCACAAAACCATTCGTCCGATATTTGAAGAATATGTTCATTTTTTATTCAAACTTGCTTTAGAGGATCAAAGATCAGACAATGGACAGGAATATCTCATAAAAGCAAAACGTGTTATGGAAAAACTCAAGCAAGCGGAGTTAAAAGATTTTTTTCAAGATGAGTGTATCCCGCTTCAGCGTCATCAACAAAAAACGATAATGCCATCCAATGCAGTGATGGTCTACTATATGGTCATGAAAAACGAATGCTATATCATGCTTTCTTTTTCAGATCATGCCCATCTGATCCATCAGAAAATATCTCATGAAAAACTACAGGCCTTTGTTCAAAAATTCAGACAAAGGCTGATTCCTGAATCATATCGATATAAATATTACGCCCGAGAATTGTATCAATGGCTTGTGCAACCTGTTGTAACGATGTTACCTGAAAATATTGATACCCTTTGGATTGTGCCGGACCGAACCTTAAATTTACTTCCCTTTTCAGCGCTGATGAACAACGATACTTATCTAATTCAACATTATGCCATCAACATTTTACCTGCATTAAACATTTCAACTCATTCTTTCCACAATAAAACGTCTGATTATAAAATTTTATTTGCCGGACTGACACATAAAACCGGAGCCTATGAGATTCTTCCGGCAATAATGTCAGAAGTACACTACTTGAACAAATTGCCATCAACAATATTATTAAACGATCAATTTACATACACAAACATGAGAGACTTTTTTCAAAACAATTCCTATTCAATCATTCATATTTCCACGCATGGTGTTTTTAATCATCAGGGAACAACAGAATTAGTAACAGGCGAATCTCCCATATCACTGGAAGACATTCAAACGCTTATTCAGTTGAATGGCTTAACTGGTTCCCCGGTAGAATTATTAATCCTGAACACCTGTCACAGTGCCATTGGAGATGAACGTATTGCACAAGGACTTGCAGGTGTTGCCATTCGTGCGGGTGTAAAAAGTGCCCTGGCCAGTTTGTGGTATGTAAAAGATTACTCTGCTGCACGTCTGGTAAATACATTTTATGATCATTTACTGGATGGTCAATCAAAAGCCAAATCCTTGCAATGGGCTCAAAATGAAATGATCAATGATCCCAAATATGGTCATCCAGTGTATTGGGGGCCATATTTATTGATTGGAAGGTAATTTTTCGACAGAATTTTTCATTTGTGTCGTATGATATAACTATAATAGACAAATTATAGATTAACAGAAAGGAAAAACAAATGAAACAACGTATATTTTTTATTATTTTATGGCTCATGATAAGCATTCCAAGCCTGGCATCTGCCAACTGGATTTCTTTTCAACCGGATGATCATTCAAATACACCAACACCCGCACAGGTTGAAGTTGTATCAGACAACAACAATGAAATGGTCATCAATATAGATATTTCTGGCATGACTGCCAAAACTGTTCAGCATGATGGTCAGGATTGGCAACAACTGGAAATTCCCGGGTGTGGGTATACACAGGAAATTGGTAAAGCCCGATTGCCTTGGTTAGGGCGATATATTGCTTTGCCTGAAAATGCGCAAATATCAGTAGAACATCTCTCATCATCAGAACCAGTTGTTCTGGATAACTATAATGTTTATCCTGTTCAGCCGCCTCAAATGGAAAGCAGTTCAAAGTCATCCAGTTTTGAATATGATCCGGATTTTTACTTTTCTAGATTGCTGTACCCATTCATGCCATTCAGCCTTGAAGGCCCATATATCATTCGGGGTTTGCGATTCAATATTCTTAGAATTTATCCCATTCGTTACATTCCCAAGCAAAGACAAATTAAAGCCTATTCAACCATTCGGCTGAGAATAACTTTTTTGGATGCTCAGGGACCATACATTGATCAACGTTTTTGCAGTGAATCTTATGATATCATTTTTGAAAAAATGTTTTTGAATCTACCCGAACAATTTATTGATTCTGGCCCTTCAACACGCATGGCCTATGAATCCAATAACTCGTTGTTAATTATTAGCCATCCGGATTTTTTGCAATCCGCGCAAAAGCTTCAATCCTGGAAAGTTGAAAAAGGCATTGAAACAATCGTAAACACAACAGCGGAAACCGGAACAACTGCCTCAAAAATTCGTGCATTCATTCAAAATGCATATGACACATGGGCAAATCCGCCAACATATATCTTATTGATGGGTGATGCTGAATACATTCCTACAAATTATCAAACCACGCATCCTTACGCGGGCGGAAAAATTGGAACCGACTTGTATTATGCAACCACAGATGGGGATGATTATTTTCCAGATATCAGTATTGGCAGACTTGCTGTGGATACATCGACTGAGGCCATGAAACGCGTGGAAGATATTATTGATTATGAAAAAGGTCTGGTAACCAATGAATCGTATTATTCAAATGCTGCTGTTTGCGCATATTTTCAAGATGACGACCAGGATGGCACAGCTGACCGAAGGTTTGCACAAACTTCTGAAGATATATCATTATTTTTGGAAAACAATCCTTTTCCCAATTATTCAGTGCATCGTGTGTATACAACTGAAGCAAATGTTAATCCATTATACTGGTCATCAAGATGGTTTGGCGGCGGGCTTTCAGGTAAAGCAGGTGATCCATTGCCATCACGTTTAAAAAAGCCCCATTTCCCCTGGAATGGAGACAGGAATTTGGTGAGTCAAACAATCAATAATGGCTGTTTTTTTGTAACCCACCGAGATCATGGGTCTGCCACAGCCTGGGGAGATCCATCCTATAATGTCAATGATGTTTTATCACTTTCCAATGGAAAACAATTACCCATCGTATTGAGTATCAATTGTCAAACAGGCTGGTTTGATAATGAAACAGATGAAGACAAGTCCAATAATAACAGACTATGTTTTTCAGAAGCCTGGGAACGAAATAGCAATGGTGGCGCCATCGGTGTTATTGCAGCAACGCGTGTGTCTTACAGCGGGCATAATGATCGTCTGGTGTGGGGTTGGATGGATGCAATATGGCCCAATTTTAATACACATTATAAATCAACCGGCACGCCATTTGATAATCCCATGTGGGAAATGGGTCATATATTGAATTATGGAAAATATTATTATGCAACCCAATATCAAGACAATATTTATCGTCAGATTTCATTTGAAATGTTTCATTGGTTTGGTGATCCGACCCTGCAGATCCGAACGGCTGTGCCAAAAGATTTTTCAGTTTCAATGGATCAAACAATTATCGCAGGTGCCACAGCCATAAATATTACAGTGGATCAACCCGATGCGCTGATATGTATTACCAGTCAAAATACTATTTTAGGAAAACGACTATCCAATGGTGAAACAACTGGTATTGCACTATCTCGTCCCATTGAACAGGGGGAAACCATTAAAATTGTCATCAATAAGCATAATTTCAGGGTATGGGAAACACAAATGAACGTTCAAAAAATGACCACACCGCTGAAAGCAGATTTCATTGCCAATAAAACAGTGCTTGATATCAATGAAGCTGTTCAATTTAAAGATCAGTCCATTGGCACACCCCGGTCATGGAAATGGGATTTTAATGCAGATGGCATCATTGATTCAGAAATAAAAGATCCATCCTGGGCATATGAAAAAGCAGGTGTTTATTCGGTTCGATTGACAGTTTCAAATGATTCGCAAAGCCAAAGTATCCTAAAGGAGCATCTAATTCATGTCAGCTCGCTAACCCTGTTTGTCACGCCTAATACGCAGGAAGTGCCGCCGCAAAAAGGATTTACAGCTTTTCCTGTGAGTATTCAATGCGCCAACAAGCCCATTTCTTATGGCCGCCCCTGGTCAGTTCGTGTGAAAGATGCATCCTGGCTTGCTATCAATAGCATTACTTATGGCAAGGATGGTAATGCGGTTTATTTGTCGTATAATAAAAATTTTGGAGAAGAACGTACTGGTACGGTTGAATTTCAGGCAGATGGCACAAACAACAGCCCCTATCTTGCGTATGTGAAACAATATGGCGCTGTGGGTAATCTTCAAGTAAACATGATATCAGATGATTCTATTGCTGATCAGGTTAAATGGCGAATTGAAAATAAAGAATGGAAAAAAAATGGTGAAATCTTCAAGGATTTACCGGTTGGTGATTATATCCTCAGTTTCTTTCCAGTATCTTTGTGGACAGCACCGCAAGTAAAAACAGTTCATGTCAATTGTGATGAAACAACTGTTGTCAATGCCCAATATACACCTCAGGGCTATGAATTAAAAGTTTTGGCCAATGTAGAGGGATTCATTCAGATGAATCGTAGCACACCGGTAAGGCCACCAGTCAGTCAACGATTTGCGCCCGACACAGAAATCATTTTGAATGCAATTCCTGAAAATTGCTGGCAGTTTTTATATTGGGCACCTTTTATGACCACCGAGAATTCGATTATACATGAGATTAAACAGGATATTGTTGTAACAGCCAATTTTGTCAGCAACTGTCCCAAATTATGTATTGATCAAACAGGTATTGGCACAGTTTTCCTGGATGAAACACCGCTTTTACTCCCCTGGTGCGGGGCATTACCATCTGAAAAAACTTTCACATTACAGGCTATGGGACAATCTGGCTATCAGTTCAAGCAATGGAGTGGTGGCCTGAATAGCACGAAAAGCACTATTTCGAATCAATTGCAGCAGGATTTAAACCTCACCGCACATTTTGAAAAAAGTGATTTATTATGGGAATGTGATTTGCATGTATTGGCCAAAAATCAAGGCGGACAATATAAAAGCATGGCAACCATTGGTGTCTCAGATATGAAACGAAAAGTCGAAGCCGCACCTTTGCCACCATCATATTCCTGCGATATCGGCATTTTTCCCAGAGACTGGTCAGATAAATATTCTTTAGATATTCGCGCATTGGATGACAATATCTATATCTGGATCATTGGAATCAACCCGCATGGTAATACAGGCAGCCCTGAACCTGCAACTGTCACAGTGGTCTGGAATCCAGACAATTTGCTGAAAAATGGAGAATACCAGATATTTCAGGGAAAAGACACCATTGGATCACCCATCATTTCAGATATGCGTCTGAATAATCAGCTTTTGGTAACCGGAGAAAATTCAGATTATTATTATACAATCAAGTATGAGCAAAAAGATAGTTTGTGTTATCAATTGGAACTCCCAAAATCATACAGCCTGATATCGTTAAAAGTTAATCCCTCAGATTGTGTTCCCAGGCACTTATTTCCTGATGTCAATGTCGTTTATGGATATGAAGATGGTGGATACATACAAGATGACTGCATGGCACCTGGAAAAGGCTATTGGGTGAATATGAAAGATCAACAAATCAATGAAATTTGTGGAGAACCATTCCGAAGCTACAGCATTGTACTAAAGGAAGGCTATCATCTTTTGGGAGGTGTTTACACGAACCAGTCACCTCGAACAGAACCAAATGATTCCATTGTTGTGATATATGAATATGCGCAGGGGGAGTATCGTCAGGTTGATGAGATGAAGCCTGATCGGGGGTATTGGGTATATGTGAAGCAGGATTGTTTGTTTATTTTGGGGGAATGAGGTATTGAAAGGGCTAAATAATATTGCTATATTTGGTTTTTTATAGCAAATTATAAATAAATATAAGTTCAATATTAGTCTATCATTGAACGCAACGTATCATTTTTAAGAAAGGATTATATATATGCAAGTATCATATAGATATCATTTTATGAAATATTTAGTTTATATAGCTGTAATTCTATCGCTAAATACAAAATATGTACTAAATGCAAATGATCTTGAACACTTTACTATTCATTTAAACAAAGGTTGGAATTTAATTTCAATTCCTTTAATTCCCACTGATAATGACTATTCTCTTATTACTTTTTTTCCTGATGCAAATGTCGCTTTTGAGTATAAAGATGGTGAATATAAATCTGTAGATTTTTTAAAACCTGGTGTAGGCTATTGGGTTCATATAGATTCTGATCAAACTTATGTTATTTGGGGAACACTTTTATCAAAGTGCTTACAAGGTTCTCAAGGTGAAAAAGGTGAAAAAGGTGATTTGGGGCCAATGGGTCCCAGAGGAGAAATGGGGCCAAAGGGTGAGCAAGGACAACCTGGTATTAATGGAAAAAATGGTTTAGCACCAGAACATGAATGGAAGAGTACCTCTATTAGATTTAAAAAACCAGATGGTGGTTGGGGACATTTTGTTGATTTAAAAGGTGATAAAGGTTTAAATGGTTTACCTCCTGATCATGAGTGGAATGAAGATTCAATAAGATTTACAAAACCCGATGGTACATGGGGGCAAATTTTTTAATCTTAATAATTCATCAAATAGTTCAATCCAAAGTGATACCCTTCCAATGATTGCTGGAGAACCTTTAAAGGGAGCTGAAAAACCAGTTCCTGTGTATATAAGCAAAGATGGCCTAATTATTAAACAAACTCAATATAATTCATATGAAAAAATATTCGGTGTAAATAAACTTGCACAAACTTTTTCGACAGATTTTGGCACAACTTCCATAACAAATATTTCCTTATATTTAGAAAAATCCGGTAGCCCTGAAGGTGAATTCATTATCAGTCTTCATACAATCACTCAAAATAATGAACCTGAAAACACAGCTTTATCTCAAACAATAATTTCTGCTAACAGCATACAAAATGGATGGAATAGTTTTTCTTTACCAACACCTGTTATGTCTTCAAGCTCATACGCCATTGTAGTATGTGTTCCAAATGGAGATAACTCAAACTATATAAAATGGAAAAAACAGAATAGCAATGTTTATAATGAAGGAAAAGTCCTTAATAGCACTAATTTTGGCTTTGATTGGTCAGAGTTTGAAAATGAAGATTTTTCTTTCAAAGTATATAGTAATAATAGGGTTTATGCGTGTAAAGCAAACAATTTGAATAAATTAGACTTTATTGGTTTTGCAATTAGTAATGCAGAAACTGGAGAAGAGGTCATCATCCAAGTCAATGGAATAGTAAAAGGATTTAATGACTTGCAGGTTGGTAAAAAATACTATATTCAGGATAACTCTGAGATTAATATTAATACAGGTTTTTATAAAAAGCTCGCGGGTATAGCTTTAAATAAAAACAAGATTTCGATTTTTTGGTCAGATAGCTTAGAGTTCGCAAACAAAGAAGAAGCCTTTGAAGGGGTTAATGATTACAAAATTATGTCACCTAAAATAACAAATGAAATTTTATCTGAAGTAGCTAACCCTCTTATATATAACTTAAGAAAACTAATACCTTCAGAAACAGGAAGAGCCTTCGCAGGCACACAACAGGTTGTTCATAGTCGAAAACAGTTCCCTAAAAATATTCAAGTTAACTTATCTGGAACAGTAAGAGTAAAATTTCGAATGAAAGCTATTGAGGATGAATTTTCAGTTCAATTATTTACCAATGATGATGGGAAAAGAACTTTTAGTACAACAAGTACAGAGTATGTTTCTTATTCATATGATGTTCTAGTTGAATCCGGAGACACTATTTTGCTAAAATGGATAAAAGGTTCTGGTTATGTATGCTGCTTTGGATTATATTGGGATGTTGAAATGATTCCTGCTTATAGAATTTTGACAGACTAATAATAATATATCTTGATTGATTTAGGTTAGATTACCTTTATGCATAATTGTCTTATTTTTATTAGCTGGGGGGAAATTCCCAATGGGAGTTGTACTTGCTCATTTCTTCCTCCCCCTCAACTTGAACACATACGCTCTATTTGTTATTACCCGCAATGATTGGTATATTATTCTGGACTGTAACCTCAGGAGTAACTTATGAACAAAGAAGATTTATTACAACAAATAAAGGCATACGAATGGAATGATATAGAATTTAAAGAAGCACAGTGGAAAGTACCAAAAAGTGTCTATGAAACAGTATCCGCTTTTGCCAATACGCAAGGTGGGCATATAGTATTTGGGATCAAACAAACAGAAGATTCGTTTGAAATTGTTGGCGTGATTGATGTGGATGATATTCAAAATGCTTTTTTAAGCGCACTCCGAGCAGATAATAAAGTAAATCATGACATTTCTATACAAGAAAGTATTGTCAATGTGAATGAAAAAGTTGTTTTGGTCTTCTATATTCCCGAATCTACCAGGCAAAATAAGCCGATTTATCTGAATGGCGATATTCGTTTGACATATATCCGACGTGGCGGTTGTGATCAGAAAGCCAGGATGTCAGACATTGAAAACTTTTTACGTGATGCTGCTGAGGATAGATGGGATTCACAAATTTTTGAATTTCCTATTGAAAATGCGTTGGATATTAAGTCTATACGTTGGTATCGCAATCGTTTTTACCAGATAAATCCAGGTCATGATGAAAGTCAAACTGATTATGACTTTCTATATGAGTGGGGATATATTGTTAAAGAAGGAGATGTTTATAAACCGACGCGCGCAGCAATCATGCTTTTTGGTTCACCAGTTGCAATTCACCATATGTTGCCACTACCGACATTAGATATCCAGTGGATACCTGCCCAAATAAATGATCCTTTGCCAGAAATACGATGGTTGGATCGCGCTGTTTATGAAGACAATCTTATCGTTACATGGCAAGGATTTGTTATGAAATATTATAAATATGCACAACGCCCTTTTAATGGAATTGATCCACATACGCTTATGCGTAACGATACACCACGAGACTATAGAGTCATTCGAGAAGCAGCTATCAATTTGCTCATCCATCAAGATTACGCCGATCATTCCAGAAAAGCGGTCATTAAATTTTATAAAGATTGTATTCAATTCTGGAATCCAGGCGATGTATTTGGGAGTGATGCCAATCTATTTGAGCCTGGCGAAAAAGAACTGAGAAACCCACGCATTGCTACAGCTTTTCGAAGATTGGCTTTATGTGAACAAGCAGGTACAGGTTTACGTATGATGAAAAAACAATGGCAAACGCTTGGCAACCCTGATCCATGCTTGATAAATGACCCATCTCAGAATTCCTTCGAGTTTCAGTTAATTATTTCTCAACATCAGATCAGTGATCATTATCCAATAAATAATGGTGAAGTAAGTGGTGAAGTAACAGGTGAAGTAAGTGGTGAAGTAACAGGTGAAGTAAGTGGTGAAGTAAAAGAACAGTTACCCAATGAAGTTTTAAAAACAATAACAATATTGCAAAAAAATACATCAATGACACGAAAGCAATTGCAGGTAGCACTGAATATCAAATCTCAGGACTATTTTAGAAAAAACTTTCTTCATCCTGCACAACAACTGGGATTAATTAATATGACGATTCCAGATAAACCCAAAAGCAGTAAACAAAAATATCAATTGACTGAAAAAGGTCGAATAATTCTGATACAGATGGTCAAAAGGTGATATCAGTATCATCTTGCCAACGCCTTCATTTTTAACACGATATTTTTCAACGTAACATTCAAGCCCACACGATGCCCCTCGCCATCCTTAGACATATTCGACAAAATTGATAGTCCATAAATCACACTGGATAAATCGTTATTTTTTGCCACAGAGAAAAAATATTCCTTATTCTTCCCACTAAAAATAAACTGAGTTGTTTCATGCATATTTGATATAACTGTATTGCCTAAACAGTTCATCCCTTCAACAAGTGTGTATTCTCCATGACCGAGGTTATCTGAGTTCCAGGTAAGTGTGACTGGTCTGGGCTCAGGAGATCCCACATTTCCATGCGGATTGAGTGAAAGTACCCAACATTGATGATCTGAAAAAGAATGTATATTTTCAGATAACTGTGACGTCCAATTGGGTGTTGAGTGGATTTCACAAGAATATTTCGGCGGTAAAGGTGCTGCAGGAGTTGTGTTGGATTGTTCTGCTTCACCAATAATTACTGTTGATTTATACAGGCCATCAATTTGTTGAGCTTTTGCTTGAATTGTCAGATGCCATTCTTTGGCAAAAAGCAATGATGGTAGAAACGTTATAAAGATCAATAGAATAAAGTGTTTTGATTTCATTTTTTTCCCTCTTTGTGGGCATATTCCAAAAAGCAGGGGCGTCACTGCAAAATAGTCAGACCGCCTGTAGTTTCAACTTCAGGCGGTCTGACTATTTTTGAAATGACGAACCTACTTTCTAGAAATGTGCCCCCTTTGTTTCATAAAAAAACTATGAATACATTAATTGCTTATTTTAAAAAGGCGAATTTGAACATGCATTTCTTGATTGTAATTTATTCAAACAAAACATTATTATGCCCTATTCCCCCCCAACAATCAAGCGCCCATTTTTCTCAAAATTAACCCAATACCCCATACCTGGCGTAAAAGATCGAGCCACCTCATATCCCCCATCTTTATATGTATAAATGACCTGCATGGCATCCATCGGCTCAGACAATGGCTGATTCTCCAAATAGCCAGATCCACGTAAATGCCACCCGGAATCAAGAATATCTGTATAACCATTAAAAGGAATGCCGCAAATATCATAACTATTTGTGGTTAACACATTGACCCAATAGCCTTTTGATGGATCTATGGTTCGAATAATTGTATACCCGCCTTGCTCAAATCCATAAACAACAATTGCATCCGGAAAAATCGTATTGGTTTGCATATCGCGTGTTTGCATGGGTACTGATATCAAATTCCAGCCTTTGGTAAGATTTATTTGCATGCAAACCTGATTTTTCCACATCTGGATCGTATAGTAATTTGTTTGTCTATTATTATTCAATGATAACGAACTATATGCATGCATGTCCGAAATAATGGTTTCTCCATTTCCATTGTATCCATCAATCAGTTGATAAACTGCATCTGGATCAAGTACTGATGGCTGCCAGTTTAAACTTATTTGATCCACCTCATTATATCCGGCCAAATCAACAGCAAAAACCCAGGAATAGATTTCTGCACCAGTTGCTTTTAGATCTTGCCCCAGGTTTGTTTCCCAATCCGGAATAAGGCTCAAATATGGCACCAAACAGGGTGGTTTGGGTGGTGCAGGGATTTGAATTGCATATTCGGCTTCACCAATAACCATTTTTGTTTGATATACACCACAATTATTGCTTGTTCCTTCAATTGAAAACTCCGCCTCCCATAATTTCCGGTTACAACCTGCAGTCAATTGAATGGCTTGATCCACTGTCAATATAATGGGGTTTTCAATACCTGTATAATCTCCGCGCCATACAAGGTCATCACAGAAGGGTAATCCATTGATGGTCAAAGATGTTCCTTCAGAAAAGATTAAATTACCGGGCAGGTTATGCATTATACCATTCACCTGCACAGAACCTTCTCCCTGTATGGACACTGTGTGCATGGGAATTGGAATAAATGTCAACCCAATATGGGTGTCTTTGGTGACATATAAAACGCGCTCTTCCTGCGGCAACGTCATACTATCGGACCAGTAGGCAAACTGCCATCCTCTTGCGGGTTGGGGTTTCAAATAAATAGGATCTTCCGAGCAGACAGGCATTTGAATCGGCATATTATAGGAAACATCATTAATAGTGATGCTCCCCTGTCCAGTATGATCCACAGATAATATTGGACACCAGTTGGCCTGTATGGTTTTATGACCATCCATTTCCAGAGTAAAAGGATTTTCTGGTGTTTCCACATGACCGGACCAATTTTTAAAATGCTTTGCTGGAGTTGCGGTAATGGATAGCATATCTCCCGCGTGGGTTTCAATATTGACAGTTTGGGTATAAGTGGTTTCATTTACCTGAACAATCCCATTGCCATTATTGACAATAGATAATGTAAATACAGGCGATTCCTCATCTTTTAATTGCGGTTCACCATTATCAAGATGAACAGATACTTTTTTACTCAAACGATTTCCTACCAGAAAACCACCATTGGCCATACTTTCGTTAATATCAAACCGTGTAAAATTTAATGGGGAGTTGGTATCATTGGCACCAATAAAATCAAAATTGATAAAAAGAATTTCGCCTTTGCCTGTCAACATATGATCACTGCCATATAATCCAGCATAAATCTGACCAACAGTTTGGGTATCAAATTGAAGCACAAATTCTTCATTTTCGAGAATCGTTCCAGCCAGGTTGGCGCTTACACCGAGAATGATCGATGGATCAAATGTCAGGACAATATCCACACCGCGAATATCTGTTTCATTTTCCAATACAACCGCTACAGTAAAAGGTTTCCCTGGTTCAGCAGCAGTACGTTTGACCATACGCGCCTGAAATTGGGGTGGATGGCTTTCTGGTTCTGGCGATAATGAATCCGGACGCCAGTTACCAGTCACATCGCCCAGTCGAATGGCTATAAAATCAGCATTGCTGTGGCTTTCATTCAAATAATGATACTGGCGATAAGGTGTATACGCGACATTATCACCTGTGCATGTGCTGCTGATTCCTGATGTAAATTGCCAGTTTAAATTGCTGGCATTCATTGCATGTATTTTCTCAGGAATGGCAGCAATGGAGACAGAAGATACATCAGTGGGACGAATCAATTGATTTTGGGATACATCCGCAGCAATTTTTTGCAAACAATTCAAAGGGGATGATCGAACAATATAGCGAGAAATATCCGATGCATCGGTTTGACTTACTCCACCCAGGTCATCTAATTTATGCGGTATCAGCTTATAATATCCCGGACTGACAGCATGAAACTGGTAGTTGCCATTGGCATCTGTCAAGCTTGTATATTTAAAATTTCCAGCCAGGGTCATGAGTACATTGGCAACTGGTAAGTCATTTGAAAAATAGTGTACTTTACCCGATATCTCATGACCAGTTACAGAAACATGAAGTGTATGATTGATCACACGTTCATCGCCAGCCGCTTCGGTGACAGTAATTATAATTCCCAGTGAAAAATCTCTGTCATCTTGATTGGGCGGTATCATCAATAAACCGGGGATATCGGTTTCTGAAACTGTCCAGCTTCCACCACCATTATCAACTCCTTTGGATAAACGCGCACCCGAAGGCATTCCAGTAATTTTCATTTGAAGACTTTCAGAGCCATCCTGATCTGTTCGGATCGCCACAATATCCAAAGGAAATGGCACATCCGCATTCCCGGTGATACTTGCAGGCAACAGCATTTGGGGTTGATCAGCCTGTTCATGAACAGTTACCTGGATATTTTTTTCTGTCAGACTGCTTTTATTTGTCGATTGTTCTGTTGATGTAATCTGAAAGGTCAGGGTAAAGTCTTGATCATTATTTTTCGATGGAATAATGCTTAAGCCATTCAACATATCGTTTGGCACCAGCCATGACCCATCATGTTGGTTTGTACCAGCAGTTAATGTGGCGCCAGCAGGTACAGACAATACTGTTAAGTCGGACAAGGTTTCCGAACCATCATTATCTGCCAGATGCGTTGAAATGGTCAGTGGTATTGGCATATCTTCTTTACCAGATGTAATGGGAATGATATTTAAAACAGGATGATCCGGAATGGCAATGACAGTTAAATCAAATGATTGCGTTTTTTTCAGGCCTTTTTCGTCCATCACAGTCACTGTAATGGTTGTTGATCCTGAACAGTTCTGTGCAGGCGTAATAACCATATGACGCTCTTGATAATTTCCCCCAAAAGAAAAATGCCTGGAATCGATGGGCAAAAGCTGTTCATTGGATGATGTTGCAGTGATCATGAGTTGATCAGCCGGGGTTTCTGTATCAGTAATTATAAAAGGAATGGGACTGCTGGTCATATCTTCTTCAATGTAAACCGCGCTGATTGATGACATTTCAGGTGGATAATTCATAATTCTAAAATGACCTGCACGTGCATTAACCGGCGATTCATTGACATCGGCCATCTTAAATGCAACAGTTGATGTGAGATACATTGTTGATCCGGCAGTAAATTCCAAAAAGGCCACAATTCCACTGGAATAGCAATATTGGTCAGAGTTACTAAATAAAGAAATCAACATTTCATCAGGCACAGAAGTGTCCACATACACCTGATAATTGTCAGAAGAAAGAATCCCACCTTTTAGATAAGCAGTTTTTGGAATCAAAACATTTGAATCAAAAGACAACACCGCATAAATCCCTTTTATGGGTTGATGATTGGCATTGGACAGATGCAAAGGCATGATAAAAGGTTCATCCGGCTGACTCTCAATGCCAGAGTCCAACGACAGTGTATCGCCCATAACATTGATTGTGATATTATCCCACTCGCGGCCACCCATGTGAGTATGGGTGTCGTATTGTTGAAAGCGAATGATGAAGTTATCTGAAAACCCAAAGGTGTGATCCAATGTTTGTTGAATTTCAGTAATTTTTGCATTTAAATCCACTTGAACTTGATTTCCAGAATCATCTAATTCATTCGCATCAAGAATGCGATACCAGTGACAGGCATCTGTGCTAATTGCAATGCCATCTGCGTTGTAATGGTTTGTGTAGGTTTTTGGCATGGAATTGTCTGTCGGTTCGTATGAAAAATGTTCAAATGATAGAGAGACTTGTTGTGCCCAGGCTAAGTTTAAACTCAGTTCCGCTTCATTTAAGACAGGTTCTCCTTCTTTCCAGGAATCCATTTGCAAGCGACCATCTACTACCTGAACTCTGCCATAACTATTGGAAGAACGATATTGCCATGATGAACCGGGCATGGAATTGAAATTTTGTGTGTAGTCTTGAGTAATGGCTATACGTCCGGCAATGGTAATCTTTGTTGTATTGATTTTTCCGAGTGATGCACCTGAGGGGTTTGATAGATTAATTGAAAAGTCTGTATCTGTAATTCGTAAAGGTTTATCCAGAATAATGACTTTGATAACTTTTTGATTTTCATTGGCTTCAAAATTTAGTGTTCCAGAGGTTGAGATATAATCATGACCGGAGATAGCTGTGCCATCAAGGGTTGTGTAATCTATAGACGCTTCGCCTGTGCCGGTGTGGATGATAGTGATGCTTGTTTCACCATCTTTATTTCGCGTTTGGGTTTTGGTTTGGAATTGGATGGTGTTTTCTTCGTTATCTTGGATATTTATGATGGCGGATGAGGAATTCCAGTTTGGAGCAGATGCAGTTATGGTAGCGGTTTGGGTGTTGTCTAATATGGAGTCGTCTATTATTTGTATATCGAATTCGACTGTGCTTTGACCGGCGGGGATGGTTAATTGGGTGGGGATTTGGATTTCGGTAGGATTTGAATTTGCTATATTAATAAATATTGAACTTATTAAATCATTCGTTATTGATATTTGGCCATTTATTGTTTCACCACCTTCTTTACAACTTTTAGGAGCTATTAAATGTATATTTAATGATGCTTCAGTACCAGAAATTATGATATTGTCCCACTCACGCCCTTCCTCTTCAAACTGATCATTACCATACTGTTGAAATTTTATTTTAAAAAAATCTGTGTATCCAAAAGACGAATCATATTCATTTCGGATGTTCCGAATTTTTCCATCTAAACTGGTTTGATAATTAGATCCATCTTTTGAACTTAAAGCAGAAGCATCATAAATTCTGAACCATGTATTTCCATCATCACTTATAGATACTCCATCTCCATTATAATGGTTAGTAAATTTTTCTGGAATTGGATCCAGATTATCATTGTTAGCTGCTTGAAAAAAAGAAAGAAAAACATCTTTGTATTTTGAGAGGTTTATTGTTACTATTGCTTCGTTTAAAGAGTATATTCTTCCTTTAAATGCAGCGACATCCATCCTTAATCTCCCATTAACAACTACAATTCTTCCATTTTCGTTTGTATAATATGTCCATTTAGCTCGTGAAGTATGACCGAAATCTTGCGATTCAATGATTTCAGCTGAAGCCGAAAAAGTTGCAAGGTATAAACCCAAAAAAATAAAAATTATATGTTTTTGTTTCATTGTTGATCTCCTTTGAACTATGATTCATCAGAATTAAATGATAAACTTATGGTTTTAAGTGTGGGTACAAATGATAGCTCATTCTTATTGCCTGAACCTGGATTACACTGATGAAAATGATTAAGATGATTTGTGGACAGTTTACTTTATTCGTATTTATCCGAGAATCTACAAAAGTTTTTACTTTCATTTCAGATATAGACAACAAGAAGAGTGCATTTCCAAAAAGTAGGAACATTATTTACAAATAGTTCGACCGCCTGGAGTTGAAACTCCAGGCTATCCCTTTGTCGTCCTTATCGGGACTTAAAATATTTAATTAAATAGATATTATATGTTTGCTGTTTGATTGATTAATAATATTTTTATTGAAGATCGTTTTTTTATAAACACTTAAAGTCCCTTAAGGGACAACAAAGGTATAGCCTGGAGTTTCAACTCCAGGCGGTCGAACTACCTTGAAATATCGAACCTACTTATTGGAAACCCATCCATAACGATAAACTTTAACAATCTTATATTTTCTTTTTATAACAAATACTTAATAACACTCATTATCATTCAGAATTTATATTTTATCAATGTCAATTTCAATTTCAATATATCATTTAGAGACGCAGCACGCTACGTCTCTAAATTCAAAAAGCTACTCCAAACTCACCCAATACCCAAACCCTGGCACAATAGTATCCACCTGAATATACTCCCCATCCGCATACTTATAAATCACAATAACCGAATCCCCGAGCTGATCTTTTAAGCTTATCTCAACATCGCCAGTGCCAATAAGATTCCATCCCGAAATCAGACTATCAGGAGATTCATCGTAAACAGGACCATTCAATGTATAGCTTTGTTCATCGTTCACCTGAATCCAGTACCCGATACCTGGATACAAATTATCTGTCTTAATATACTCGCCTTGATCATAAGCGTAAGCAACAACAGCATCCGGAAAAATACTGCTTAACGTATTGTCATCAGGTACTCTGGGAAGAGACACAAGATTCCAGCCTTTTTTCAAATCATAATCAAATGGAGACGATTCACTCCAGATCAATGTATAATGTTTGGTTTCATTTTTCCCTGTCACCACCAGTTGCGTTGTTTTTCTCAAGTCAGCTATAACAATTTCACCCGTGCCATCATACCCTTCACGCAATTTATAGTATCCTGATGACGTAAACTCTGCGGGGTTCCATGTAATTGTGCAGGATCGTGCTTCCGGAGAACCTGAATTACCATGTGGATTGATCGCAAACACCCAGGCATAAGAGTTGTTGCCATAGGCCTGTATCTCTGAAGAATGCTCAGTTGACCAGTCTGGCACTGGAATCAATGTCATTCGGCAGGTAAATCCAGGTGGAATGGGCGGCGCAGGCAGAACATTTTCGGTTGATTCAACGCCAACAGTGACTGTTGATTTATAGGTACCACCCAAATTGATTCCTCTGGCATAAAAATTTGCCCGCCAGGAAGTATCGCTTAAGGTGATGGTATAATTTTTATATTCATTCCCCCCATTAATAACGATCTGAGATTGTTCGCGCATGTCTTTGACAATGATTGAACCTGAACCATCATGACCTTCCCTGATTTGAAAAATGCCTTCAGGCGGCAATTGTTCAGGATTCCATGTGAGCGTACAATCTCTGGCTTCTGCCGGGCCAATATTGCCATGCGGATTGAGCGAAATGACCCAGGTATAAGATTTCTCACAATCTGGAAAGATTTGTGTGGAAAGATTATCCCAGTTCTCCTGGTCACTGATAGACATATTACAGCTAAATTTAGGCGGCAAAGGCGGTGCAGGAATTTTTTGTTCCAGGCCAACCCCCAAAACAATGGTTGATTTGTAGGCACCTCCCAAATCCTCTGCCAATGCAGAAATATCAATCGACCAGCCCGTATTAAAAGTTGCAATGACTGTTTTATCTGAATCCATTTCCAATTCATATGGATTGAGTAGAACTTGCGTGCCATCAATATCCCAGTATTTAAAATCAGAAGATTCTGGTGTACTTAATTCAATGACAGTTCCTTTTTCATAGCTTTCAACCAATGGTAAATGTACCGGTTCATTATCAATACTGACATCGCCTTCACCAAGACCGCTGATATTGAGATTAACCGGACAGGTTTGATTGGGAATCAGACTGGTATGACTGGACAATTGAATACGCAATGGATTGTCTGTGTTTTGATAATCTCCAGACCAGTATAAGAATTGACAGGATTGCGCAGGTAAATATTCAAGTATCAGAGATGATGCCCCTTCATATTCCTGACTAAAAGGCAAAGAATGGGTTTCATTGTTAATTTTGATCATTCCGCTGCCTTGAATAGACAAAATTAAATATTGTTGTTGAATAATTGAGACATTCTTTTCAAAATTAGTCCCTTTGATGGTAATTGATCCGGTGCGATTGGTTTCAGAAGCATCGACAGAATATATGATGCCTGCTGAACCCGAAGCACTGGATTCAATTAGATGGATCCAGGGTTGATTACTGAAACTATTCCATTCACAGCCTTCAGTTGCAGAAATCTGGATTGAATCTGATCCGCCAGTTAAGTCAAAAGTTTTTTCAGTCTGACTAACCTGATACGTACAACTTTGGGTACAGCCTTTGATGGGATCACTAAATTCACTTTTGCCATACGAATTACGCGATCGCACAAAATAATACATATCTTGACCTGGTGTCACAGGATCATCATAGGATGTTCGAATAACACTGGAATCCAACATTTCTGCTGAGCTGATATCACTATTTGGGCCTTTCCAGATTTCATAATATTCAGCGCCAGTCACACTATTCCAATTGATGGAAACCTTATTGCTAAACTCGCAGCTTGCATAAATATTATCCGGATATTTCAGTCTCATATATCCAATATCATGCGCACTGGGAAGACTTTCACCGCACTCATTTTTTGCTACAACACGATAATAATAACGACGTTCTGGAATTGCAGCCACATCACAAACATAGGTGTTTTGAGTTGAAATGATATTTTCTGATGCTCGTGAGTCACGTTTTCTGGTTGTTTCAGCAATGATCAGATCATAAGCGATGGCATCAGTATTTTCATCCCATCGAACACAAATTTGATCATAATATTTGCCATCATCTGCTTTCACACCAGTAACAGACGCAAGGTTACGAAAACCATCATCAGAAGGGCTGTTGTGACCGGTCACATGGTCATTTTTAGCTTTTACCCAATAGTAATAATGACATTCTGGCTTGATTGTTGTGTCTTCAAAATTTGTTGAAGAGATTGACGCGGCAATACGATCGGCAGTCGTACTATTATTTTGTCTGCTTCGCCATATTTCATAATGCATGGCTCCGGGGACAGGTGCCCATTCAAGTTTTATTGAATCCGGAAAGTCGCCATCTGACGCATTTATATAAAGCGGCGATTTAAGCATCAGATAGCCGAAATCTGGTGTTCCAAAATCGTGCGTACCATATTCATTTACTGAGCGCACCCAGTAATAGTACAAATGGTCAGGCGAAGCGCTTGTATCTGTATAAGCTGTTTGGGATGATATTTCGGCAATTTTTTCGGCTGTTTCAGTATTATTTTGTGTACTCCGCCAGATGGAAAATGTTTCAATACAGGGAACTTCAGACCATGAAAGATGAATATACCGATTGCTTTGACCATCAGAGGCATTGATATTTGTCGGTGACTGTGCAATTTTTTTACAATATTGTGCTGTTGCTGTTACAATGCCATTGCATTGAACATCAACATTAATATCAGATGGTTTTTCCCATCCAGAAACGTCAATGAATTGAATTTGTGTACTTCCAGGAATAAACTCGCTGATCTTATCTCCGCCGTCATACCATGATGATGTTCCGCCAACTTCCTTGAGTACAGCACACCATTTGGCATTGATATCATTGGGTATAATATTGATAAGAATATCCCCACGTTCTTGAAAATATTTTCCGCGAACAATACTGGTATGGTTGGGTTCTACATATACATTTTGATCTGAGGCTTTTTCCCAGCAAGGAATCTTTTTAAACTCAACAACCCATTTTTCTGGTGTAAAACCTGACAATGTTCTGCCGCTTTCATACCAATCTGTCCATCCTTTTGGACGCCATCTGGCTTCCTGGCTAATTGCCTGGGATGGTTCAATAATGACCTGAATGGAACCGGTATCCAGGGCAAAAGCTGACGATGTCCATACAAGAAGTAATAAAAATATGATTCGTTGTTGGATCATGATACCTCCTATTGTTGAACAATTGAAAAATATAAATCTTCATTGCCGCCAGTAACAGTCATGGAATTTTGCGCTTTCATATTAACAACAACAGCGCCAGTGCCATCCCATCCTTCACGAATTTCAAAGTTTCCAGAGCCTAACTTGTCGGGATCCCATGATATGATTACACTTTCATCAGTTGGTGGACCTGTATTTCCATGAGGATTAACAGAAATAACCCACATCTGAGAGGGTTGAGAAATATCATGAATGTCGGTATCTAAAGATACAGACCAATCAAAGGTATCATTAATGACCATTCGACAAGAATAAACAGGCGCAGTAGGTGGCGCTGGAATTTTGTTGGCTTCTTGAGCAGCACCGATGGATACAGTACTTTTGTATTGACCTTTAATTTGTTTGCCAGTGGCAATCAGGTCAACCTGCCAATCCGCAAAAGCAACGTTTGTTAATCCTGCAAAAAATAATAAAGTTATTAATGTTGTGATAAGGTTTGTGATTTTCATAATAATCTCCTTTTGTTAATGATTTTTTAATACATTATAATAATTTAAACCAGACGCATTTCCAATGACGATCCTACTTTTTGAAAGTGCGTCCATATAACAACCTTTTGTCCGCTTTTATCTATACTATACGTCAATTCATATTGTTTATGTCGAAAAAAAATTTTTTTTCTGCATTAACGCAATTCATGCCATATAATTGGATGTATTTTTTTCATTAATCGATAGCAGATTTTTTCAGTCGGTGAATTGGCATCCAGATCAAGCAAAACATCATAGCTTTCTGATAATTGTTTTTGAATGATCAGATCATCTGTATCTGAGAATACATTTATTAAATTTTTGGCAATCAGAGGTTGGTGCTTCCAGAATGTTTCTGCATCAACATTTTTCATACATGCAACCTGAGTGAATAAACACCAACGACCTAAATCATAATAAGGCTTGAGTTGAGCAGAAAATTGATTATGATCAACCCATAAATAATCAGGACATTCGGGAAGATCATGTATGGGAAATAATTCATACCTGGCTGTCCACATACCTGTGGCAAAAACTTTTTGATGTTTCAGAATTTTTTTATTGGCAAAATTTTGATGCGTTTTTGGCGTTTCCCAGGGTAAAGAAACATGCTGATGTATGCTAGAAATGACAAAATCTGGATTTTTAAGATAATATTGAAAATTTTTATCTGAACCATTGGGCCAGAAAAATACAGCAATTAATATTAATACAACCGCTAAAGCGGGAACCAGTCGAGCAGGTGCGAATTGAAACTCTGGTAGATACCAGTTAATTTGGGGAATATTTTTCCAAAAATCCCATTTAAATTTTTGTTTCATGGGTGGACATTCAAGCCATCTCATATAACAATCCGAACAATCATTTAAATGCGCAAAAACTTCTTGTGAGCGTTTTCTATTGAGTTTACGTTGATTAAACAAAGTCATTTCCTCAGGCATAAGACAATCCAAAGGTGGATGATCATTTTTTTTACTTAAAATCAATGCAACTGCCAGTTTGTTTGTTTGAGAGTTTTTATCGGTCATAACTGCCTCTTTTGAAAGTCACTGTTTTTTATTTATTATATACGACATATATCTTCAAAAATGTCTTTTTATGAAATCATTCTTCAAAAAAATCTATCAAATACTTTTTAAGGGGTGCTAGTTTTTCCATCAAACGACGATAAACACCATTGCTTTGATCGACATTCCAACCCAATTTTTCTCCAGCTTCCCTGCTATTCAGACCATCTTCAAAAATCAATCTCAGAAAAACCTTATGTTCTGGTTTGATTTTTTTGGCGATCTTATCAATCATTTTAAAAACAGGTGGGTTTTGGGGAATTGTTTGTTGCACATTGGCAGTAATTATCTGGATAAACATTTTAACTTGATGATCGATTATTACTGTTTCAGGATTTTCATTTTTCGGTTTCCTTGTAAAATTTTGATCGACTTCATCAGATAGCTCTATCGTTTCTTGTATACAGTTGGGATATTTTTCCTTGATAACAGCGATAGCTTCCTCAATTTTTTCAATCTCAATTCGAATCGCACTGTTTGTTTTTAAGTATTCAATGATTTCATTGTCAGCCATTTTATCTTTACAAATCAGTTTATATGTTTCAATCCATAAAAGATTATTCATTTTAATCAAGGACTTTGGCGGACGAAAGCGTCCAAAATGTTTTTCTTTAAAATGCTTAATTTCCCAGGGAATACAGGCAAAAATAAAAGCATCCGGAGATTTCCATTTTTTGGGATCATATTGTTTCAGTTTTGCAGAAATACGTTCCAGAGTAAATGAGATGGCTTCTTCTGCTAAATCTGTATCGTTTGGAAAATATCTGCGAATTTTGATATTTATTTTTCCAATGTTTTGGTTCATGTAGTGGTTCCAAAATTCAAGATCATAAATCATAAATGATACTCCGCGTTTTTTTATACCGGTATTATCTAGAATTAGGAATATATATATTATTGTTGTTCCAATAAAACAATAAATTAATGGCATGTTATTCGTTTGGTTGTAATTTTTGCAGATTACCTGGTCTGAGCTTAGGAATGCTCGAAAAATAAGTTCCTCATTTTAATTATAAGGACATCGGTGAATACTGGAGTTCCAAATCTTTAGATTTGGGCGTCACACCCCTTATCTCCCAAATCTAAAGATTTGGGACTCCAGCCAAAATGAGGAACTTATTTTTCGAATATTCCTTACTGATCAGCAAATTCGTCGTATTCCCTAAAAGTCGCTTATTTGAAAAACAATAGAATGTTAATCAAACAAGAATTACTAAATACAAGACATTATAAAGTTCCGAAGGTATGACAGATAATAGCATGGTGCTATAGCTGCAACTACTATCTGTTTCTTCGGAGCTTCATATCACATATTTGCAATTACCTGCTTTTTGTTCATCCGCTCATAAACCCTAATTACCGAATTAGTCAGCCACCGGAAACAACCGAACCCGCACAGCCCCATTCATCCACGCAACCTCATTTGCCAGCATTTGAAACTGAACTGTTGTATCCTCAGTCAAACCATTGGTCATCATAAATGGCTGAATAACAGCTTCTTCCATGTGATCAACTTCATTTGAAATTGGTTCTTTAAAGAAAAGACCAACATCTTGATTTCCGGCAAAGTATACCGCACCATGTGTGCCTTGTTTTGATGTCAACCATTTACTGTCTCCCATATTGACGATGATTGCGCGTGCCATGATGGGCG
>Ga0272440_1000675_pt1 | contig 28675 bp, 23 predicted proteins | sample SSMMMBAug17_FD_192440 | JGI IMG/M metagenome (GOLD analysis project Ga0272440, IMG submission 192440) | Marine sediment archaeal communities from Little Sippewissett salt marsh, Falmouth, MA, United States - SSM-MMB-Aug17 | ecosystem: Environmental > Aquatic > Marine > Wetlands > Sediment ... | reverse complement strand
CCTTCATAATGAGAAGGTATAATAAACAAGATATGCTCACTCATGAGTTGTGGAATTTGAGTGTTTGGCATATAATCAATAAACTGGGCATCAAGGTTAAGAGACTCAGCCAGTTTAATCATTTCTGCTTTGAGAGGCCCACTGCCTAATAAGGTTATGGAAGATTTTGCCTGATGACATGCCAATAATAAGGTGGCAATATTCTTTTCTGGTGTAAAACGGCCAATAAAAAGAACATGTCGCCTGGTTCTATTTTGTTGTTGTTGTGGACGAAATAATTCAATATTAATTGGATTTCCGATTACTGAAATTTTTGAAGGTGGGGCATTATATTCACGAACGAAATATTTTTTTGCTTTTGAATAGGTGACAATAATGGCATCCGCATGTTTTACAACCCATTTTTCAAAAAAAATCAGCAATTTTTTTTTGAAAATTGAAGCTTTTAAATCCAAGCGGATATTTTTACTCAACAGGTAACCAGCTCGGAGAATAAATGGAACATTCAATTTATTTGCAATCGCAGCACCTGTCCAGGCGCCAGATATTTGATTTGTTCGCACGGTTTTTATGTCAGTAAACAGTTTGCAATACAAAGGGGGAACAAAGCTTGCTAAAAAAAAGCCGCCAGGCATATCACGAAACGTTGCCCCACTTGTCCAGATAATATCAGCATCAGATATATTTTGTTTTAAGAGGTGTGTTTCAACATGGTGATGATGACCATAGCTGATAAATGACAATGGACCTATATATTTCGACAGTTCTTTGTAGTAGCTCAATTCACGATGAATAATACCTGCTCTGTTCCATGCCTCCATTGACATCCCGGCTGACATGGTAATCAGGGTTCGGTTACGTTTGGTATTAGTGAAAAACATGGTTATTTATTCGCCATTTTTTTCTTTTGTTTGGGGGTCACGCGAGAATCAATACGAAATGATTTATTTCCCTGGCGAATACCGGCAATCCCCAAAAATTTTGGAATTTTTCCAACTTTTCCAACAAATGGTTCTGAAGGACTCTGATCCAAAACAATAACATCACCCACTTCAAGGCTCATTAATTTTTCAGTGGTGATTTTCGTGGAACCAAGCTCTATTGTTAAGTCAACAGAGAGATCCATTGTGCTTTTGTTTAATTTATTTTTCCAAATGGAGTCATCACCTTCGCTTTCATCAGTTTGAACACTGGCGTATAGTAAATTACGAATACTTTCAATAGAGGCATAGGGGATGCACAAAATCATAAATCCACCAATACCTTCAATATCCAATGCAAACCGAATCACAACAACCAAATCTGTCGGTAAAACAATTGCTGCAAATTTAGGGTTGACTTCTGACCGGATGTAATTGGGGTTAATCTTATAAATGGGCTTCCAGGCTTCATCAAGATCTTTTAGCGCTGTATGAACCATTTTTTCCACAATACGCGTTTCGATATTTGTAAACTCACGACCTTCAATTTTCATGTGACCTAAGGTTTGACCGCCAAAATAACTTTCAATCAAATTGTATGCCAGCTGACTTTCAAAAACAAGTATCTTATGCCCTCTGAGTGGTTCCATTCGAAAAATATGAATACTTGAGGGGACTGGTAATGAATTGTGAAATTCTGCAAATTTAACCATATCAACAGATGCAACTTCAATATCCACAACACGTCGAATCATGGCAGATAGATTGGCACGAAACATCCTGGAAAATCGCTCTGTAATAATTTCCAGCGTTGGCATTCGACCACGAATGACACGATCCTGACTGCTAAAGTCGTATGGCGCAACACTTTCATCATAATCTTCCTCTTCTGTGTCACCCACTAAGTCCATTGTTACATCGGATTCAACGTCTTCTCCTGTTAATCCGCTTAATAGACTGTTCACTTCGCTCTGGGATAAGATATCACCCATTATTCACCTCTAATTTGATTGGATCTTTTTTTATTTAGTTATGACAGATCCATATGAATTTTGTTTTGTTTTTCAGTCCATATCGCATTTAGAAATAAATTTCAATGTTTTCTAAGGTAAAAATGAAACTTATCAAAAACATTCAAAATATGCAAGCATGCAATGTGTTTTTTTATCAAATAAAAAAATAAAACTGTCAGTTAATGAATGATCATATTGACAAATAAGTGGGCTTCATATAGCTGTTTACATATCCTTATAAAATACAATTTCAAAGGAAACCTTGAAATGAAAAAAATCATCTATAGCCTTCTTTTTATCATAATCAGTTGGAGCTGCTCTTATGGCAATGACATATCTTTAAGTTCAAATTATTATATTGTTCATGAGAATCAAAAGCATCTTCCCATATCAATTGTTCGACATGCAATCAGCCCGACTGAGGTTTCGGTTGCATATCAGGTTACAGGTGGGACCGCAACGCCTTTTTCAGATTATACGCCTGTAGACGGTCTACTCATTTTTGCGAATGGTGAAATCCAAAAAACGATAACGATCCCGATTATTGATAATAATGGCGCTGAACTTTTTGAAACGGTTCTGATCAAATTAGTCAATCCCTCAAGTGATGCAACTCTAATAACGCCATATCAGGCAACAATTCTATTGATAGATGATGAACAAACGTTTCAGTGGCAATCCCCCACTTTTCCCTGTGACAAGATTAATGATTTATGGCAGTCTCCTGATGAAAGCCTTTGGGCAATCTATGATAATGGTCTCGTGTTAAAATTTAATCAGTACAAAAATTTTGAATGTCAACAGGTCTTGACACATGTTTCAGCAAATCTAAATGCGATTTGGGGCACACATGATTCAAATATATATGTCGTGGCAAATGATGGGATTATCCTTCATTATGATGGCACTGAATTTTCCAAAGTTCCCACGCCAACAGATCGTGATTTATTGACAATATGGGGAACAGACACTGGATTTATTGTTGCCGGTGGGGTTGGGAATACACTGATTCAGCGGACAGAAACCCAACCCCAATGGAAACGTATCAAACAAGGCCAGCTATCTGATCCTGATATTTATGCTGTCTGGGGAACAGATGATCATAATTTTTTTGCAGTTGGCGGCAAAATGGCTTTAAATGGCGATGGGATCATCTATTATTACTATGGCCCTCGATGGGAAATTGCGCTAAACAGATCACAAGCATGTTTTACAGATATATGGGGTATGAATGCAACTTACGTTCAAGTATGTGGCCGAAATGAAGAGAATAAAGGGATTATAGCATTCTATAATGGTTATGAATGGAGTGTCCAGGAAATGTCTGATGACCCCTTTACAAAAATTTGGGGATTTGACACAAAAACAAAATCTGTCATTGGAATTACACAACCGCTTTTATCAACAATGCCTGCTGTTGGATACTTTCAAAATAATTCCTGGCATCCTTTTGATGACAGTCCGGTGGACCGAATCACAGCAATTTCGGGTAATTCCCTTTTTAATGTGTCTATTGCAGATACATTGGGCCAAATCTATCGATTTGATAGTCAAACATTTACTCAATACCAGGTGTCTTTTCGAAATAATCTGAAAGCGATCTGGGGTACCAATGACCAAAATCTGTATGCTGTGGGGGAAAATGGTGCCATATATCATTCCGATGGCTTTGCATGGACAAAAGAATCTGAACAACCAGATGTAACATTCAATGATGTTTTTGGACTTTCCGACCAACAAATAATGGCTGTGGGAAACAATGGCAACATATACGCCTATGATGGTGATTCCTGGGAAGCATATTTATCAATCACAACAAACGATCTATATGGTCTATGGGGAGATGCGTCGGACAATGCCTATGCTGTTGGTCAGTCAGGTACAATTCTTCATTACAATGGCATGGAATGGACTCAAATAACACCACCTGCAACAACGCATCTATACGATATTGGATCAACGGCTTCAAACATTTTTGCTGTGGGCAGTGCGGGAATTATTCTGAGATATCAAAATGATGAATGGCACATTGAACGTAAACCCATGGATGATCAAAAAGATTTGTATGCAATTTGGGGGGACCCCAATTCCGATACAGCTTATGCTGTTGGCCAATCTGGAGTTGTTTTGCAATATGCAGGGCAATGGCAAACAATACGTTCTTTTGACGATCACGCTCCAGATCTTTTCAGCGTAATGCCATTTACCGATAAATATATCGTTGCCTGCGGTACTCAGGGACATATGTTGATATACGATGATATCAACTGGATCCCTTTACCCATCCCCACGACACAAGGACTCAATGCGATTTGGGGCGAAAACGATACAAACATGACGATTGTCGGAGACAATGGGACGATCATTCGTTATGCTGCGCCTTTGAAACTATCTGGCCCATCAGAAGCATCTGAAGGCGATGTGTCGGAGATCAACGTCCAAATTTTTCCAGAAGAGCCTCACCATTTGCCCATTGATGTTACATTTAAAACGAATCCTGTCAATGATGTGACGTTACCATCACACATCAAGCTTAAATCAGGTCATATTTCGGATGACGTCACAGTTCAGTTCAACCATGACAATATGAGCGATGGTGCGAATTGGGTAGACATTATGGCAAGTGCGGCAGGGCATCAACAAGCAGTTTTCCATATTCAGGTTTTTGATACGAATGACAGACTGCTAAGTCTGGATGTTCCATCAATTATAAATGAATCCGATGGCATAAAAAAATGCGCCATTTCGATTGATGCACCGGCTGATGACAACATCTCTGTCAGGCTTCACAGTTCACGACCAGAACAATTAAGCATCCCAAGCATGATCACTGTTCCCAAAGGATACACAACTGTTCAGTTTTTTATTGCGCCTCGTGATGATTATTGGATTGATGGTTTACAAGCTGTTCCTGTCAGTGCAATGGTTCCAGGATGGGCTGTTAGTATATCTCAAACGATTCTTGTTGAAGATAACGAGATTCAGTCTATTTTGATTGATGGTCCGAATTTTGTGCGTGAAGAAATGACATGTCCACCTTTTGAGGCCTGGATCAGGTTGTCTGCCATTCCTGAAACTGAATTTCAACTCGATCTGTCTGTCAGTGATGCAACTGAACTGTCTGTTCCGAGTCATGTGACTGCGCATACCGGCCAACAAATTATCCCGCTTACACTACAGGTTGTTGACGATCAAATAGTTGATGGTGATCAGCATGTTTGTATATCTGTGTCTGCGCCTGGTTGGACATCTTCTGAATATACAATCACAGTTGAAGATAATGAACCCGGAAAGGTTCAGTTTGTTTTTGAAACCTATCATGTATCTGAAAATGAACAATCGGCATTGATTGATCTTTATCGGACCGATAGCGAAAGTGGAACGATTACAGTTATCTGCCAGACACAACCGGTGAGTGCTGAAAAGAATCTTGATTATCAATCAATTATTACACCCATTGTGTTTCATAATAATGAGAACTACAAATCCCTGACAATTACAATTTATCCGGATGCTTTGGCTGAACCTCTGGAATTTTTGGATATCCAGATGACCCCATCTCCTGAAAGTGCCAGCTGGATAGGCGATAAATCTATAGCGCAACTATTTATTCATGATGATGACTGGCAAGTCAACTGGCAGAATCCATTACCCCAGGGCAACACGTTGAATGCGATTGCATCCATTTCCAATCAACAAATGATTGCTGTGGGGGATAAAGGAACAATTATTCATTGGAATGGGACGAACAGTCTCATACAAAATCAACTGCCTCCTGAAAATTTACATGATATTTTTGTTGTCAGCTCATCTGAAATTTACGTTGTGGGTGACAACGCTACTTTCTTATCCTACGATGGCATGAACTGGCACAGAGAATTACAGTTTTCTCCATTTCATATTTATTGTATCTGGGGCCCCGGCTCAGAACATTTATTTGCAGCTGGTGAACAGGCCTCTATTTTTATGCGAGAAAACGAAATGTGGCACCCTATTTATCATCGTGATGAAAATACACACGCATTTTATGATATTTGGGGCGCTTCAAAAGAAAAAGTATTTTTTGTGGGTAGGGATTCATCGCAAGGAATGATATATGAATGGGATGGCGCCACAGTCACATCCATGTCTATTCCAGAATGTAAGGCCTTGTATTGTGTTTGGGGAACTGATGAAAACAATGTGTATGCAGCAGGAGATGGCCGTGTGATATTACATTTTAATGGCTCGCAATGGCAAGTCATGCAGCAATACTATGATGATAGTTGTATTCACGATATTTGGGGGGCAGACAATAACCATATCTACGCAGTGGGAGGGGATCTCAATGGCGGCTTGCTGCTTCATAAAAACAATGAAAAATGGGAAAAGGAAGATTATTCGTTTTATCACTGGCTCAATGGTATCAGTGGAAAAAACAATCATGTCATGGTTGTGGGTGAAAATGGATCTGTGGCATCTCGAAAAATGTCAGAAACCGAATGGACACAAATCGTTAATGCTCAGGGCGATTTAAAGGGAATATGGGGACGTCATGCCAATGATATATTTGTTGTGGGAGAAAACCAATTCAAGCATTATACAGGTAATGAGTGGCAAGCTTTCACACTAAATGAATGGCACCCACTTAATAGCGTGCATGGAGATGAGAATATCTTGTTTGCAGTGGGAGCCAGTGGCACTATTTTGTCCTATGAAAACAACCAGATTCATTATCATGCCATAGAAACAAATATTCACTTAAAAGATGTCTGGGGAATTCAGGGCACTTTTTATGCAGTCGGCGAACAGGCTTCGATCCTTGTATATACAGGGACAACCTGGCAGGAAATGATTCATCCATTACAAGGCGAGGATATCACATTTCACAGTATCTGGGGAGTATCAGCAAAACAAGTTTATGTGGTCGGAGAAAACAATCACATCTTGCAATATAATGGCAGTGACTGGCGTGTGCGAAACGCACCGGAATCGAATCAAAACCAAACGATTTATGCAATTTGGGGCAGATCGGTCAACGATTTTTATATTGCCTGCGATAATGGAAACGTTTTTCATTATCAGGACCAATGGTTAGAACCAGAGAATTTAGGGGCGATCCAATATGATATGTTTCTATGGGAAGATCAAATTGTAAGCGTGGGTGATAATGGGATACATCAATACAATGAGATCTGGACAAAACTGGAAACCGGAACTGATAATGCACTGTATGGGGTGTGGGCCTTTGAAAATAAAATATTTGCAGTTGGGTGCGCATCAACCCAATTATTGCTTGAAGGCCAGATTCCAAAAACCTACACACTTACTGTTCAAATTCTACCGGCTGAGAGCGGAACAGTTTATGTAAATGGTCTGGCATGCACTTCACAATGCGAGATCCTGTTTCATGACCTTGAGGAATTAGCTGTTGAGGCCTTGCCTTTGACAGATTTTCATTTTGTGAGCTGGGCAAAAGATTTGACAGGGCAGCAGTCTAATGACAGTCTTCTCATGACAGAAAATAAAACCATTGCAGCATTATTCAAGAAAAGTTTACAAACAGTGCTGCCTGATGCGATTTTGCCAAAAAATGGTGAAATCATTTCTGGTTCATCAGTTGAATTGATCGGTGCCTTGAATACCGACGTAAGTCTTGTTGAAAAAACATTTTGGCAAATCAGAAAATTTGATCAACCATACACCTGTACAACATATCAATTCCAATCCAGAATTTGTCATCAATCTGATCGCTACCCACTCACTTCTTATGTTCTTACCGAAATGACTGATGGTTATCAATATGCCTGGCAATTTGGTTATCAAGAAATAAACCAATCAAACATTTACTGGTCTAATGAAAAAAAATTTATTATTGGTACGCAAAATGATAACCGGAACATCATTATCGATAAGGGCGACAGCATTCGTGATTATCGTATCCTATCATTTGTCCAATGGTTTCCGGACAATCGTGTTGAAGCGGTTATCGGTCCCAATCTGAAACATGGCTATGATACACGATTCATCCGATTTGCGACATATGACCCAATATCCGGAAGCTATATCGAGTATGGTGATAGAGGATTGTTTATTATTCCAGGAAAATCATACTGGGTCCTGACAAGTGTTGACATTCCAATGCCATTAAGTGGTGTACCTGTTGGTAAAAGTGAACCTATAGAAATTAAACTTGATTTTGGTCAAGATGGATGGAATATGATCGCAGCTCCCAATCATGTCAGTTATACCTGGCATGACATTCAGGTCGTTGCATACGACGACTTGAATATGCCCATAGACCTTCAAAACATTATGTCTATCCACAAAGAAAGGTATGTGATTGCTGATATGATAGAGACAGACAATACGATTATCAGTCCTTTCTTATGGAAATGGGTTGATGGAAGCTATAAACAAACCGCATATTTGGACCCATATGAGGGCTATTGGGTGAAAACATACCGATCTAACGTGCGGTTACGCTTTAATCCAGATGCTCAATTGCCATCAGGACAAAAGCGTATGAAAATGAAGCAAAGACATGATATTGATTTGCCACCTTTGCCTATGAGCGGTTTTGGTGATGGAGTAAATGATATTGGAAGTGGATGTTTGATTGATAATATTGTCCCATATAAAAAATGCAATGAGCGAAAGGAATAAAAATGCAACATATTAAATTTGCGATTGTTGGCTGTGGTCGTCTCGGTACGAACCTGGGAATTCAGTTACAAAATGCCGGGCACACGGCTGTTGGTTTATCTGCCAGAAGCATAGGATCACTTAAGGAAAGTCGGCAATTAATCAATGCCAACACAATTGATACATGTATATGGCGCGTTACTACAATGGCAGATGTTGTTTTTATTACAACGCCTGATGATGCCATTGAACTAACATGTCAACAAATCGTTAATAATAATGGCCTGAAACACAATGCCATTGTCTATCATTGTAGCGGGTCACTTGCATCAAATGCGCTAGAATCTGCGCGTAAAGCGGGGCATTCTACAGGTTCCTTTCATCCATTACAAAGCTTTCCTGTTAAAAATTTGAGGCCCAATCCATTTGATCGGATATATATTACAGTTGAAGGCACACATTCGGCTACTGATCAGGGGAAATTACTTGCCGCAGATCTCAAAGCTGAAGCAACCGAAATATCCACTGAGGGAAAAATATTATACCATGCTGCCGCAGTTGTTGCATCCAATTATCTGGTAACATTACTTGAAATGGCCGAACAATTGAATATCTCCGCAGGGATTAATGAGAATATTGCCTTAAAAGTATTAAAACCACTCATTCAAGGAACACTCAATAATATTGACAAACAGGGCATTCATAATGCATTGTCTGGCCCCATTTCTCGTGGCGATATTCGCACAATTCAGCATCATGTGAACAGTATTTCGCAGGAATTACCTGATTATATTAATTTGTATAATGCACTTGGTCGATATACGATTCCAATTGCCGAGGCACAACAGAATATTGCCAAAGAAACAGCCATTAAACTTCGGGAAATCTTATCATCCGACAATAAAGTCCCCCATTCATAACAATATAGATGATACGTATGGGGGATGATATCGTCTTGATTATTTAAAGACCTGCTCAAGCTTACCTTTGACTGTTTCAGCAGTAAATGGCTTGACGATGTAATTGCTTACACCAGCCTGAACAGCTTCAAGTACGCGGCTTTTTTGGGCTTCAGCAGTCACCATGATGACCGGTAAGTGCTTTAGCTCTGGATCAGCACGGATTGCTTTCAAAAGCTCAATACCTGTCATTTTGGGCATATTCCAGTCCGCGATAATCAGATCAAACGGTGGGTCCGCATTTTTAATCATATCAAGTGCTTGCGCACCATCTTCTGCTTCTTCCATCTTACTGAATCCCACCTGTTTTAGAATGTTTTTTAGTATGCGCCGCATTGTCAGAAAATCATCGACAACTAAAACGTTCATGTTCAAATCTAAAGGCATATCTCCTCCTCTTAATCTTAGTCTTCGAAACAAACTTCAATGGTGAAGTCACCATGTTCAGTTTTAAAGGGAACAGCCATGATTGGGGCTGTTGTTTTGTGACTGATTGTATGATCTTTTCCTTTTATCATTGTTGGCACGGCTGCGTAAAGCACTTTCCCTTTTCCTTCAAGTACTTGACGTGCCTGCCCTGAAATCATATTAGCGATTTCGCCCACAGCATCCATGACTTCATCATTGATCTGAGGCATTGTTTCGCCAAACATGTTCGATACTATCGATAATATACACGTTTCAGTAAACGTAATTGAAATTGTTCCCTTGGATTCCCCTGAAAGCCCAATAACCGATGAAACATCACCTTTTGCGACATTATCCTTCTTGAGAAAGGGATTTTGAGGGGTAGCTTTGATGAAAGCCATTGTTTCCAGTACATTCAATGTAGCTTTAATAAAGGGATTGATCAAATGTGCATCCATAAATAACTCCCAAAAAATTGATCAGTGCTTATTGGCACCTATTCATTCTCTATCCTGCCAACGCGATACGAAAAAAATTACTTTCAATATCATAGATCATATCTATTTGATAAGACCTATCTTTATCCCACGAATTTATCGTTGTTGTTTGAACAACAGGAATTTCAAAACTGACCTCTGGTGGTTTATTTGTGGAGGTTATATAATTTCCCGCTATCACATTGGTCGCTTCTCTAAAAATATCAACCAATTCAATATGATCAAAAGATCGCTTTTCTCCTAAAAAATTCTTGGCCATTTGTGTGACCAGATTGCTTTCAGCAACAAGCATTAACGCGCCTTGGTCTTTGATAAAATGGGTATGTCCACTATAGCAATGTTTTGGTAATGAGAAATGACTTTCTGGATTCGGTATTTGTTCCGGAAACATAAAATACATATTTTCAAAAATATGATTGATTGTCTCTTCTATTATCTGTGTCATTCTCATTTTTATTCGTCTTTTTGATAAACACTCGGTTGAATGTATTTGAAAGGATGATTGACACCTGTTAAGCTTTCTGAATGGCCAATCATCAAATAGCCTCCTGGAATAATGCATTGATGAAACTTATTAACTAAACGTTCCTGAGTTTTCTTATCAAAGTAAATCATTACATTACGACAAAAAATAAATTGAAAAATCGTATTAAATGGAAATGTATCCATCAAGTTAAATCGCTTGAACGATATAATATTTCTAAGATTTGGCTTGACCCGATAATAGCCTTGCTGACGTCCCTGCCCTTGCTGAAAATAGCTTCGAATCAAAGGTCCTGGAATATCTTCGATTCGATCTTCTGGATATACCCCCCGCTGAGCTTCTCCAAGAACTTTTGTTGAAATATCAGTTGCCAAAATTTTAATATCATAATTCGTACTTCCCAAATACTCCAGTAAGCTTATTGCAAGTGTATAAGGTTCTTCTCCGCTGGAGCAGGCTGCACTCCAAAATCGAAGTTTCCTCCCATAGTCACCCGCAGCGTATCTCGGAAAGACTTGCTCTTTTAAAAAATCAAAGTGTTTGATTTCACGGAAGAAACTTGTTTTGTTTGTGGAAATGGCATCCAGCATGACAACCAATTCTTTGCCATTATCCTCTTGGGTTAAATATTTATAATATTCTGAGTATGTCTTTATTCCTGTTTGACGTAACCGCTTGTTAAGTCTTGCCCGAACAAGTTCTTTTTTACCTTCATGAAGACAAATGCCGCATTTATTATAAATAAGATCTTTAAATTTTGTAAAATTTTCGTCAGTTAAATCTGGCGTTTTAATCATTGGAATAACTCCAACGCACGTAATTAATAAAAAATAAAACCTTTGGCATATTAGATTTCACTGATTTCAAATAGTCCGGATACATCTAAAATAAGTCCAACACGCCCATCAGCCAAAATAGCACCACCTGCCATTCCCTTGACTTTTTTCAATCCCCCCAGATTCTTGATGACCACTTCTTGTTTGCCCACAATTTCGTCAACCAGAATACATTTATGTCTGCCATCACTTTCAGCAACAACGACAATTCCTTCCCAGGGATTGAAATGCATTGGTTCAAAACCAAATATTTCATGTAGTCGAATAAGCGGGTATAATTTTTCACGAATTTGAATCATTTCCCCTTTATTGACAACATGTTTATAGTTACTTTCCTCAGGACGTAACGATTCGAGAACAGATGCTGTTGGCATAATATAGTCACGTTTTCCTGCCCGAACGATGATACCATCAATTATGGCCAATGTGAGTGGAAGCTTTAACCAGATAACTGTACCATTATTCGGTTCAGAATTAACTTCGAGCTTTCCGCGCATATTATCAATGACCCGCTTGACAACATCCATTCCAACTCCACGACCGGATACATCAGTGATTTTGTCAGCAGTGGAAAAGCCGGCTTGAAAAATTAAACCAAAGACCTCTTGATCGGATAAATTTTCACCTTTCTTGATCAATCCTTTTTCAGCAGCCTTCTTAACAATTTTATCTCGATTCAAACCGCGACCATCATCTTTGATTTCAATTACTATGTTACCCCCCTTGTGATACGCATTTAAAGTAACCAGGCCTTTTTCAGCTTTCCCTCTTTTTCGCCTTTCATCAGGAGGTTCAAGCCCATGATCACATGAATTTCGGACAAGATGAACGAGTGGGTCATAAATTTCATCCACCATATTTCGATCAATTTCAGTTTCCTCGCCCAACATTTTGAGTCCAATTTGTTTGCCTGATTTTTTGGCAAGATCTCGAACAAGTCGCACCATTTTTTGAAATGTCTGTTTAATGGGGATCATCCGCATGGACATTGAAATCCGCTGAATTTCAGATGTAATTCGTGTTAACTGTGTTATGCTGCTGTATAGTTTGCGATTATCAGCAGAAACAATATCTGCAACTTCTTGATTCAGCATGGCCTGATTGATTACAAGTTCACCGACCATATCAATCATATTGTCTAATTTTTGCGTATCAACTTTTACAAAAGCCGGAGATTGGATGGCTGCCTTTTTAGGTGCCTGAGCCATTGGCTGCGGTGCTGTGGGCTCAGCTTTGGGCGGAGGTGCTGCTATTGGCTCAAATTCTTGCTCTGTTTCGGCATCTTCGTCAGTATCATCATCTAATGGAATAATGTCTGAAGGCTTTTTTGGTGCAGGGGCATCAGGGACTTCATCAAATTTGCCTTCCAATGCATTTTGTAATCGCTTGATCAAGGCATTCACACCAAATTGTTTGTTTTCAGTATTACCTGTTTTAATCTGTTCATCCAGATAATTAATCATATTTTTAGTGAGGTCTATCGCTGCCAGAATCAAATCGATAATATTGCCATCTACAGCAAGTCGCTGATCCCTTGCTTCATCCAATAGTGTTTCCACCTGATGAGTCAACTTGTTGATCTGCGTGAGATTGAGAAAGCCTGAAACACCTTTTATTGTATGAAAGGGACGAAAAATATCATTGATAATTTCAGTATTCCCCGGATCTTCTTCAAGGTCAACAATACTTACCTCGATTTCTCTAAAATTTTCGAGGGCTTCCATAATGAAATTTTCAATCAATTCTTTATCCTGGCTTATATCAACAACGAACTCTTCTTCAACAGCTTGTTCGTTTTCTTTTTCAGATGATTCTTCTTCTTCTTCAGCTTCAGCCATATCTTCATGCTTTCCTTCTTCCTGAATACCACATTTTTGCATGTATTCTGTTACTTTTTCATTGATTGGTGTACCAGCCTCAATATCAGTAGTAAGTGTTTTAAGTAATTCTCCTCCTTCCTTGAGTTGCTCAATGGAATGATCTGGTTCTCCCCATGCCAATGAACCGGCCATAGATTTAATCGCAGAGGCAATACGTTCCAGATCTGTTTGATCTTTATCTTGTGAAAGTTGAATAATTTCGTCCATAATATTCATTAGAGAACCCATAGCTTGAATATTATCCGAATCCACCGTACCAACTTCTGTCAAGAATGTTTCTATCAACTTGTTTAAAGACTTGATGAAATTTTCCATATGATAATTACTCCACATATTTTATCTCGATACTTGCCAATGATAAACAATGTGCCAGTAATCGAGGAGAATAAAACAGTTATTGCGAATACATCAACAACGTAACTATAAAACGTTGATAACTTCCTGAGCAACCTGATGCAAAGGGCTAACGATCTCAACAGCTCCCATTTTAGCCGCTTCTTTAGGCATTCCATAAACGACACATGATGCCTCGTCCTGGCCAATTGTACGTGCGCCGGCATTTTTCATTTGAAGCAGACCTTTCGCACCATCTGCCCCCATTCCGGTTAAAATGACACCCACCGCATTGTTCCCTGCATATTCCGCCACTGAGTCAAATAAAACATCAACAGCCGGTCGCTGATGATGAACCATTGGGCCTGTCTCAACGCTAACAAAATAACGTGCACCGCTTCGACGAAGCAACATATGATAGTTTCCTGGTGCGATTAAAGCGCGTCCGGTGAGGACATGATCACCATCAGCCGCTTCTTTCACTGTAATATCGCATAATTCATTCAATCTTTCTGCAAATGCAGTTGTAAATTTGGGTGGCATGTGTTGAACAATCAGGATACCGGGAATTGTCGGCGGAAATTTCATTAAAACTTGCTTGAGTGCTTCAGTACCTCCTGTTGAAGAACCAATGGCAACCACTTTATGCGTTGTTTCCTGTAATGACCGGTTTCGATAGCTTAATTTGGGTTGATCCTTGATTGGTTTTCGCGTTCGATCAGGTGGCCTGATACGAGCCAGGGCTGCAGCTTTTATTTTGTCTGCCAGCTGTTTTCCCATATCTCCTACTGAATATGACGCACCGGGTTTACATAAAACCTCAACTGCACCACTTTCAATGGCTTCAAGAGCAAGTTTTCCACCTTTTGGCGTTAAAGAACTGACAATAATCACTGGCATGGGTTGGTATCTCATGAGTTTCTTTAAAAATGTGATACCATCCATGCGTGGCATCTCTATGTCCAATGTAATGACGTCAGGTTTCAGAGTAACGATTTTATCTCTGGCAACATAAGGATCAGGTGCTGTTCCAACAACTCTTATCCCTGGCTCTTTTGATAGTTGTTCTGTAAAAATTTTTCGTACAATCGCAGAATCATCTACGACCAGCACTTTTATTTCACGCATGAATCAGCCTCATATGTTTAAAAACATACTTATCATCCAACCAATGAAAAAATTAATATTTGGTTGGACACCTAAAACTCATAACCATTTAAATTTCTATTGTCATCAGGAGATATCTGGTCAGTTCCAAAAATTTCTGTCAATTTATTTCGAATTGTTTCAGGTTTGAAAGGTTTTTGTAAATAAGATGTTACACCCAGTTCCAAAAATTTTTTTAGACAGGCTTCACGACCTTCAGTTGTTATAACGATAACCGGAATTTGAGCGGTTATGATATCTTTTTGCAATAACTGTAAAAATGTAATGCCATCCATGACTGGCATATTGATATCCGACAAAATAATATCAACCCATTCATTATCTAAGAGATCTAGCGCTTCTTTACCATTGTTCACTTCAAAAAATTGTCCCACGTTAAAGCCAGATATTTGGATCGTTCTACGAACAACCTGGCGCATCGAGGGGGAATCATCAACAATTAGAATGTTATATGACATTTTCTCCGCTCAAATATTCGTTTTGGAAATTCAATATTTTGATTTTCCGTAAATGGGATAAATTTATAAATTATATACAAATACTCACATCAAATTATTCATAATAGATTCAATACGATGTATACTTAATAAATAACGATAGCACTATTTTTAAAAAATTTCAAAGTGTTTCTGCGAATTTTAATTTTTTATCCAAATCGTATTCCTGAACATTTCGTTTACCAGAACAAATTCATATCGATTTGAACTTATATAAAATGTTGGAATTTATATCGGCCGATAACCTTTGTTCGACTTCTTCACTTCAACATTTCCATTTGTCATATGTAGGCGGACTGTTCTATTTCCATTTCCGCCGATATCTTCAGACTTAATCAATACATTGTTCCGCCATAATATTTTACGCAATGCAGCATAATTTCTTTTTCCGATATTAAAAAAACCGGAGTCGTCCATAATTGAACTGCCGCCAGCCACTTTTACGATCATTCTTCGTTTGATTGCGCCGAGTTTATAGCAAGACCGAAACAAAATAGGGATACCTGTATCTGCAAACATAAAAGGTGCTTTTTTGGCCTTGGTCCGATCCAATGTAGATTCCGGGAGCATATAATGAAGCATGCCACCGACCTTGACTTCAGGATCGTATACAGTAATACCGATGCATGATCCCAAAGCATGTGTGATGATCACATCTTGTGGACTATTGCTGATTTTTAAATCACCAACCCCTACTGTTATGACCAATGAAATATTCCTTTAATTCAGATAACCCATGAATAATGATTGCATTTTTTATCTCCCTTTTTTCTGACTGTTTCAGATACAGATATATTCAATAGGTTATCACTTTTTTATTGATTGACTTCAGTTGTTTTCTGATGGGCATTTGTCCAATAAAAAAACAACTATATTTTGTGCCAATAATGGCATTTATTATTTTTCCTTGTTTTAAATACGATTCTATTTAGATGGTTGAAACATTATTGCGCAACAAGCAGATTTGTCATCATCTTTTTGGGTTTCTATTGTCTAGATCAAATAGATATATTGTATGTAATATATATACAATTTGTAGGGAAAATCAAGCATATTATGGCAGGTTGAAAAAAAATACAAAAAAAAAGCGAGTCATTCTGACCCGCCTTTTTTTAATAAATCGAATTAGTATATTTTAAGGTTAGATATTACCAGGTAGAAAGGCATCAACCATATTTGAGGCTATTTTTTCATAGTCAAAGATGTATGTATTCTCCTCAAATTGCTGTTTTAACGCCGCCACTTTATCTTCTCGAATGTCAGGTATTTCATCAATGTAGTCTAGTATTGAAAAGGCCTCTTTCGATTGGTCGGAAAAATTGATTAAAACATCTTCCGGCAGTGAAATTTCTTGTTGGCTATTTTCATATATTTTACCTGCATCTACAGTATGTTTTGGAGATTGTATTGGCGTTTTTTGGTTGCTTTCACTATTCCTTGCCAGTCCTGTTATTATGTTGTTTATTATTGTCATAGTCCTATTTCCTTTTCATATTTCATCCAAATCTGTTTCTATAAAAAGTAATAATATTTTGTATTGTTTCTCAAGTTCTTTGGTCAGAAATAGTTATCGTGTATCAATCATTTTTCAATAAAGTAAAATATTTTAGACATTCGTATATTATACAAACAGATTTGAAGGCTTGAAACTTGATATACAAAGCATTCTATTTTTTGTCTCATTTGAATTAATATTCGTCACGTATTTCTAAAAACTTTAACAATTAATAAACAATGAAAAATATAGCCTAGTAAATTTAATGAATAATATTTAGTTTTATAAAGAGCAATAAATGAACGTTTTAGTTCACTTTTGTTGATTTTGCGAGTTGTTCGCTGAGAGCTGCCGCTTTTTCTGGAGAGACATAACTTAGTATTTGCCCCACCTTCTCGCCTTTCATATTGGAAAGCAAACGAATAGCAATATCCATATCAAGTTTTTCTATGAGCATGGCCGATTTTTTGGCTCGCATGGATGTATAAATTTTTAACAGATGTTTAAACTGGTTATCCATTGTACTTTCTTGCATGGATTTGTATTGTGTAATCAGATCTTCCTGTTTTTTTATCTTTTTCTGCACAGTTGTCTGTATTTCAGTAAGTCGGGCAATTTTTTGATCGATTTCTTTTTTGACTGTTTCAAGATGCTGTCGTTCATTTTCTAATTTTTGCCTTTCGCGGATCATTTTTTCTCTTTCCCGCTGAATGACTTCAGATTCCAAATAATTATTTTCTGGTTTCGCATAAAAATCATTTTGTTGTTCCATATTGTCCATGGAAAGGGTCATTTCGTTCTGAATCATTTGCTGTGCAGCATTATCTTCAGCAACAGCTTCATCCGGTTCAATTATTGGTATGCTATTGTGGTTATTAATCCCTAGTAGGGTACAGATTAGAATCAGTTTGCATATTAGAACACTGCAAATGATTCGATATATAATTTTACTGTTTGAAACATGTTTGTTCATGATTCCTCCTTCTCAGGCCGTCGCCGGATGACAACCATTTCGTCCATCGTTTTTTGTTCAAATTTAATAAAGTCGGAAACATATTCTTTTTTTTGTTTTTCTTCAATCTTTTCTAACGTTTTTCGTTTGATCTGTTCTTTTTTGACAAGTTCCTGATGCTTTCTCAGTTCTTTCTCCAAAACTATCAGTTGTGTCTGTTCTTCCTCAAGTGCTGCGTCTGTTCCAGTGATATAGTTGGTATAAAATCGATGACGTCCAACTGAGACGCCCTTGTCTTCGTGGTCTTTTAATTCTAATATTGCTTGAAGCCTGTTTTGTTTGAGTCGTTCAATTAAATTGCGTTTTTCCACCACAGCGTTTTTAGCTTTTACTAATGCGAGTTGTGCATTTCGTTCGCGATACTTGCGATATCTGAGGACAGCTTCAAGTCTGAACTTAAATCTTTTCATGATTGACAACTATCGCGATTGATTCATAAAAAGCAGTTTCAATTGGTTGACAGCTACCTGCATGGACATTTTTTCATCAACATCCTGACAAAGAAACGCATTAATTTTTCCAATCATTGCTTTCGCATAATCAACCTTGGGATCACTGCCATCTACATAAGCGCCAATATTGATTATGTCTTCAGATTTTCTGTAGGTGGCAAGTATTTCAATCAAACGCTGTGCTGTTTCATAGTGTTCCCGATCTGTTACATCGCGCATCACACGACTGACACTTCCCAAAACATCAATGGCCGGATAATGTCCTTGATTTGCAAGATCCCTGGACAAAACAATATGGCCATCAACAATGGAGCGAACTGTGTCCCCTACCGGATCATTTATGTCATCTCCTTCAACAAGAACCGTGTAAATGCCTGTAATACTTCCTTTTCCTTCAATATTGCCCGCACGTTCAAGTAGTTTTGGAATTTGTATAAAAAATGAAGGCGTATATCCTCTCAAGGTTGGAGGTTCACCAGCAGCCAGCCCGACATCTCGTGAAGACATTGCAAATCGTGTGATGGAATCCATAATTAGGAGAACATCTTTTCCCTGATCCCGAAAATACTCTGCCAGTGTTGTGGCGAGGTATGTTGATCGCATACGAATTAATGGAGATGTATCTGATGTCGCAGCAACGACAATTGATTTTTGACGACCTTCATCGCCTAAAATATTTTCTACAAAATCTTTAACTTCTCGTCCACGTTCACCCACCAAACAAATAATTGAAACATCCGCTGATGTATGTCGTGCAATCATCCCCATCAGAATACTTTTTCCAACACCTGATCCAGCCATTATTGCAATTCGTTGGCCTTTTCCAATGGTAATCATGGCATTAATTGCACTTATGCCCACATCAACTGATTCGGTAATCACCTGTCGATTGAGTGGGTTTACGACATTTCCATAGAGCGGATAAACATCATCTGCATGAATGATTCCGCCATCATCAATGGGTTGTCCCATTCCCCCGATGACGCGACCCAAAAAATTATCCCCCACAGAAACATAAGGTCGATCATCAGATAAGGATATTTTACATCCCGGACTGATATTACGAGTTTCTCCATAGGGCATTAATACAATTTTGCGATCGTTGAATCCAACAACTTCAGCACTAACGAGTTTACCTTCAGCATTTTCAATAAAACATGTACTGCCGATTCCTGTTCCTGCACAGTAACCTTCTGCTATGATACCCGTAATTTTGGTAACTTTTCCTGTAGGAATCAATGTTCTGGTTGAATCCACAATACTAAAATATTTTTTCCAATCTTTTTCAAGCATTTTTCAATAATTCTTCAAGAGAGAATTCTACCCGTTCCAACTGGGTTTGAATACGTGCATCCACATTGCCATATTCTGTTTCAATAAAACATCCGCCACGTTCAACATCCGAATCTGCCTCAATGGAAATGGATTGCAACCCTTTAACATTACTGAAAAATTCAGGTCGATTTTCATTTACAAAATCGAGATCGTCCGGATTAATATTGAGTTTAACTTCAACCCGATCGGATAAAATGTCAAACGCCTTATAAATATTCTTTAGAATGACCCGCTCATCAATTCGCGCTTCAACATGAACAACTTTTTTGGCAATTTCTTTTATCAGTCCGATGACTTCCTTTTCATATATTTTCGGAAAATCGTCCTTATATGCTGTGATTTCCTTGAGAACATTTTCAATACCTTCGATTACAATTTTTGCTTGAGATATGACCTCTTCTTGTCCTTTAGCGTTTCCTTCCTGTAAGCCTTTTTCATGTGCCTGCTTTTCAATCTCTATACCTTTTACTTTTGCATCTTCAATTGCTTGTTCAGCCTGTTTGAGTTTTTCATCAGCTGCCTGTAATTTGTCATTGGCTTCTTGAAGCCTTTGGGTTAACTCTATTTGAAGTGCTCTTTCTTCTGGTAGGGCACATTCTTTAAGTTGAGAATCAATGTCATCAAAAGATTGAAATTTATAAACATCCTGTTTTTGTGGCGTCGGTTCAAGGATACTCTGATCTTTTTGTGAAAAATCAATGGTCCTAAACCCGGTTGTATCCGATTTATCTGTCTCAACCGGATCTTGTGATGTTTTAATATCGTCAAATGATGGAAATTGAAAGGAATCATCAGACAAGGACATCTTCTTTTCCCTTTCCTAATACAATCTTACCTTCGGTTTCCATTTTCTTGGCCAGTCGAACAACTTTTAATTGCGATTCCTCGACTTCGGCAAGACGAACAGGTCCCATAACTTCCATGTCTTCTTTCAACATATCGCCGGCACGTTGCGAAAGATTGGAAAAGACTTTTTGTTTCATATCTTCCGACGCAGTTTTGAGAGCGACTTTCAAGTCACCCATATCAACAGATTTCAAGATTTCTCGCATGCCTCTGTCATCAATATTAACGAGATCTTCAAATACGAACATCATCTGACGAATCTCTTCAGCCATTTCTGCTTTTTCTTCTTCAAGCCACGACAGAACATTATCTTCAGTAGCACCGTCCACTTCGTTCAAAATATTTACAACGGCTTCTAGACCACCAATTTCACGACTCATGGAACTGCCAAAGCCAATTATTTCCTTTTCAATGGCTTGATCAACTTCACGTACAACTTCAAGAGGCAACTGCTTCATTTTAGCAACACGCATGGAGATACTCCCCTGAACATTCTTTGGAAGCCCCATCAAGATTGAAGCTGCTTTTGATGGTTTAAGGTGTGACAGAATCAAAGCAATTGTTTGAGGATGCTCACTTTTGATGAAATCAATCATCATTTTTGGATCCATACGTTCAAAGTACGAAAAGGGTGCTTTTTGTTTATCTTCATCAATTTCATTGAATAAAGCAGCCGCTTTGGCTTCACCTAGTGAATTTCCAGCGACACTCTGAAGGAAACTGCCCCCTTCAATCATAAGCTGGTCATCTGCTTCAACATTGTCCAAAAATTCTTCCATCACACTGGTCATGACATCCGGTGGGACATATCGGATATCAGACATGTATCGTGCCACTTTACGTATTTCAAGTTCATTGAGTTTTTTAAAGAACTCAGTTGTGTATTCCTCACCCATAACCATTAAAAAAATTGCAGCCTTGATAGGGCCGGTCAGGGTTTCTACTGTTAAACCTGCTCCATTAGACATTTCTATCTACCTCATTTATCCATCCTCTGACCCAGTTTTCTGTTTTCTCTGGGTAATTGTTGGCAATCATGATGACCCGTTCACGCAGGCTCATCTTGGCGATATCCGGCAATCCTTCTACTTCTTCGGGCTCTGGTAACTCTGGTACACCATCTTCTTCTTCAGGTTCAGGTGGTTGAGCCATCTGTCGGAATGCTTTCAAAAAGGGACGAACAACAAAGAAGAAAATTAACAATACTAAAATCAGATTGAGAATCGGACGAATATAGGGACGCCCATAGACCAACCAGTTTCGTTCTTTTGGAAATATATCTTCTGCAGAAATGGAAAATCGCATACAGGTTACCTGCACCTGATCTTCACGATTCAGGTTATACCCCATTGCTTTTTTAACCAGTTCTTCAATTTGTTGAAGTTCTTCAGCAGAGCGATCCTGATATTCCACGCTTTCAGTGCCATCTTCAGCAGTTACAGTCTTGTATATGCCGTCAACTACAGATGCGACTGAAAGCCGTTTAATCTCCCCAAATGGTTTTGAGACACGTTTTTCAACCCGACTGATCTCATAATTGACAATTTTATCAGATTTTTGTGTCAGACTGGCAAGATTCTTTTCCTGATTTTCTGAACCGGATTCAACTTCTGTACTCCCGGGTGCTTCCTCACGTTCCTTTTTAGAAGATTCTGCTTTGTGTTGTTCACTTCTGACAGCACTCATTTCAGGATCATAAGATTCCTCACGTAAGTCCACCTGGTTAAAATCAATATCCGCACTGACACGAACTATTGCCTTGCCTTCACCAACAATTCGTTCAAGCATGGATTGAATTTGGGAGTGATAACGTTGCTCAAGCTTTCGTTGGTATTCGGTTTGCATCTTGGCCATGGCTTCTTCTTCGTCAGAATCCTGCTTGTATAGTATGGCACCAGTTGTATCGACAACAGTGACTTGATGTGGTTCAAGTCCTTCAATTGAGCTGGACACCAAATGCACAACACCTGCAACTTTATCTTGCCTGAGCTTGGCACGTAATTTGAGTAGAACAGAAGCTGATGGTGGCTTGCTATCCTCAACAAATAAGGATTCTTCAGGCATAACAAGCATCACACGTGCGTGATCAACTTCTTCAAATTGACAAATTGTTCGCGCCAATTCACCCTGAAGGGCTCGCTGATAATTCAATTTTTGTACAAACTCAGTGGTGCTAAAGGTGGTATTATCAAAAACCTCAAATCCAACACTATCTCCTTTGGGGAGGCCCTCGCTGGCAAGAGCAAGGCGTGTTTCGTACACGCGTTCTACTGGAACCTTAACAATCGACCCCTCGCCGACTAGTTTGTATGGAATGTTATTTTCTTTTAATTTTCCAATGATAGCCGCTGCATCATCGCTGGCCAAATTGGTGTATAATGTCTGGTAGTCAATTTGGTTTGCCCAATAAAACATCAAGACAAATCCCAATAATACCAGAAGGATAACACCAATTACCATGGCTTTGCGTGCGGTACTCATGGACCGAAATACTTCTATAAACTGTTTGATGAAGGTATTCACTTTAGATAACTGCTTTGCTTTGCGTTGGTCAATAAATCAGGAATGAAACGCATTCAGGCGTTATATTCCCATTGGGCATTACCTGGTAATACCCGTCTCCGAAGACTCTGAGAAAAACATATCTAAATTAAAACGTCATTTGCATAATTTGTTTGTAAGATTCCATGGCTTTGGTCCGAAATTGATTGAGCATCCGCAATGATATATCGGCTTTTGATATTTCTAGCATGGTTTCATGAATGCCAGCATCCCCTTGCATCATTTTTTGAATAGCAATGTTGGCATCTTTTTGACGTTGATCTGTTCGATAAATAGCGTTTTTAACGAACTCTTGAAAATCAACATTTTTTTGGTTTTGTGAAATTTTTGATTCTGAAAAAAGTGGAAATATTTGGTCGGACTGAATAGCAATGTCATTCATAAGAACCTCTTATCTATCTATTAGGTTAAATCTATTTGCCAATTTCAAGGGCTTTCATAGCCATCTGTTTCGCTGTTTTTATCACAGTCGCATTGGCATCATAAGAACGTTTTGCGATAACCAGATTGGCCATTTCAAGCATCGTATTCACATTGGGCATAGATACAAATCCTTGTTTGTCTGCGTGTGGATGTCCAGGGTTATACACTTTCCGGAAAGGAGTCATATCTTTATCAATAGAATCGACATTGACCCCATAAAACGTATCTTTATTTTTATCCCGTACCTGACCATCAAGAACCGACTGAAAATCTTCAACTGCTTTTGTTCTTAAATGAAGCAATTGCCTGCGGTAAGGTTCGCCGGTTTCAGTTCTTGTCGTATTCGCGTTGGCAAGATTGGTAGATATGACATTCATCTGTAAGCGATTCACAGTCAATCCTGTCGTACTAATATTCATGGAATGAAACAAATTCATTTTATTATCTACCTCCAATTATTGAATTCATCTTTTTGAAGTTACGAACTAAGGCCTCAGCAGCCATCCGATGCTTTAAATTATTTTGTGCAAGTTTGGACATTTCAACATCAATATCAATGTTTCCTTTGTCTCGTGTTGACATTATATATGTCAACTCGTCAGTTGCTCCACCCAGATGACGTTCATGGGTTCGTGTGAGCATTGCCCCTGTACCTTCCATTGCATTTTGTAATGTGGTTTTAAAATCTATTTCCCGTCCAAGATATCCGGGGGTATCCATGTTGGCAATGTTACTGCTAAGAAAAACTTGCTGGCGCTGGGTGATGTCAAGTGAATTTGACAGATATGAATATGTTTTTCCAAACAATGGTTGTACTGGCATATGGCCTCCATTCTTTATGATCTTTTTTTAATTCATCATCTTACATTATCATGTGTTCAGTGGATAATCAAATAATTTTATACTTATATTAACGATGCCATTCATATCCCAAAGAGATAAAACATTATCCTATACAAAAAAAATTGTAAAGTCCAAAATGAATAAACATTTTAATTCTATATACAATAAATCATATTATTTCAAGAAAAAAATTTCAACAAACAGAATCAGATATCATAATTGGCATTTCGGTATTCATTGAGTTTATTTCTTAATGTTCTGACACTGATTCCCAGGATGTCTGCAGCATGTGTACGATTACCTCCTGTTTCATCCAGGGTTCGAAATATCATTTGACGTTCCATTTCTTTCAATGTGCCGCTCATAATTTGATTGGGTATACTTTTTTCTGCCTGAACTTTATGTGGCTCTCCAATAAACAGGTTTTGTGGTTGAATGATATTGCCATCACTTAATAATATCGCTCGTTCAATAACATTTTCTAATTCGCGAACATTTCCAGCCCAATTCATACTTTTTAAAACACTCAGTGATTCTTCTGAAATACCTTTGACATTTCGGTCATCAATGGCATTATATTTTTCAATAAAAAATTGCGCAAGAACTGGAATATCGGCCTTTCGTTCTCGTAAGGGAATTATTTTTAATGGAATCACATTCAATCGATAAAATAAGTCCGCGCGAAATTTTTTTTCTTTGATACATGTTTCAATATCTCGGTTGGTTGTTGCCACAACACGAACATCAATTGGAATTGGATGATGCCCCCCCACCCTGTCAATTTCGGACTCCTGTAACACGCGTAATAATTTTGCCTGAAGATTCATGTTCATTTCACTAATTTCATCAAGCAATATAGTGCTTTCATTGGCCAGCTCGAACTTGCCCAGTTTTCTAGAAATTGCGCCAGTAAATGCACCTTTTTCATGTCCGAACAGTTCACTTTCAAGGAGTCCATCTGGTAAGGCAGCACAATTGACTGCAATCATTGTTTTTTGAGATCGGGGGCTATTGTTATGCACATAGCGCGCAAATAATTCTTTTCCTGTACCGCTTTCACCTTGAAGCAATACTGGCGCTTTGCTATTGGCAATTTTTCTCGCAAGTGCTAGCAAGCGTTTTATATTATTGTTTTCGGTTACAATCACATGTTTGGATGATGCCTTTTTGCCGGGTTGCGCCTGTTTGGTTTTTGTTGCTTCTAAAGCGCGAGCCACTACTTTTTTAACCATTTCTTCAGATAGCGGTTTCAGCACAATATCAAAGGCACCCGATTTCATGGTACTGACTGCGCTTTCAGGCGTACAAGGCCCCGAAAAAATGAGTACTGGCACATCCGGATGACGCTGGCGAGCCGCGAGTAATATTTGATCCCCATCAATTTGTGTCGAATTATGTTCTGTAATTACGAGTTGATACTCATTTTGTTGTATATTTTCAATCGCTTTTGTCTCATCACTGGCTATTTCAATATCAAAGCCCTGTGCATCCAACGTCTGAACGATAAACAGCCGATCTTTATATTGGGTTTCTATCAATAGTATTCGGCATTTATTCATAAGCGTTTCATGATGCCTGTTGTTTAATTTGGGTGTAGTTTTCTAATTGTCGATTGACTTCAATTTCTTTCATCATGGCTTCAGCCATTTTGCTCCAAAATTGGTCTTCTGCATTCTTGATTCGTGTCAGTATTTTTTCCGCTTTATCTCTGACTTGTAAATGACTGTAGCATTCTGCTAAACGAAATTGAACCGGGATACTGTTCTGATCTTTGGGGACCGACTGAAGTGCATTTTCAAATGCCACAGCAGCAGCTTTTTTGTTTCCTGTTTTAAAATAGACTTCCCCCATTTCATAATAAACATCAAAAATTTGTTCAAGGGGAACATCTTTATATTGAGAAAACAAGGAGATATTATTTTTCAATGTCTGAATGGCGCGATCAAATCGTTGCGTTTTTCGATAGGCACGACCCAGTCTTAAATAATCTTTAAGTCGCTCAGGATATTTTACTTGTTGAATGGCTTTTTCAAAATGAACGATTGCATTTGTATATTTTTTTTGGTTATAGGCAATATTTCCAAGGCGAGAATAAACAAGGTTAAGGCGAGAATCATCAGGAAATTTATTGATAAATAAACTAAAATATGTTTGGGATTTATCTATTTCTTTTAAGTGATAAGATGTTTCTCCCATCCCAAAAAACAAATCTGCAGGTTGTTCTTTTTTGATAAATCGTTCTGATGCGCGAACATAAATACGCTGAGCACGTCTATACAAATCCAAGGCAAGAAATGAATTGCCAAGTTCAATCATATATTTTCCGGAAAAGTCTTTGATTGAGAGATACCTCAGATATTTATTAAAATCATTGACAATATTGTTATATTGTTTTTGATCATGGTATTGATGTGTCAGCAATTCAAGAGATGATCGAAGCGCAACTTGCGCATCAGGTTTTAACTTAGTTGATGGATAATTTTTCAGCAGTCGAATAATTTTTTTTATAGAATCCTTGTATTTACCTTCTTTTTCTTTTTGAATGGCCACTTTAAGCAATGCAAGCTGTGCGAGGGGGTTCTTTTTATGATTTTGAATAATATCGTCATAAACTTCAGCAGGCAATCGATTAAATTTTACCTTTTTAATAATCCGCTTTGCAAATCGTTCTTTTGCTGTTACTTTCGCATGCTCCACTAAACGAATGGCGCTGATCAATGCGCCGTCTGTATCCGGGTAACTTGTGTATACTTGATTATAGATATTGACGGCTTTGTCTATTAATCCATCTTCCCAATATAAATCTGCAATGCGTGTCAAAACGAGATGATTCGATTCCATATCTGGAAAATAGTTAATTGTGCGAGATAGAACGTCTCGCGCTTTTCGAAATTGCCCCATTTCATAGTTGTTGTAACCCACATATAAAAGGATATCTGGATATTCATAAATGATGTCTGGATCTTTTTCGCGAATGGTATCAAGCACTTTCATGGAAGCTGAAAAAGCTTTTTGTTGAAAAAGTGCTTTTGCCATTTCAACTCTGGCTTTGACAGCCTGTAAACTCGCTGGATGTTTCTGAATGAGTCGATCAAAAATTTTGATACTTTGTTCTGTTTTATTGATAAGCCCAAATGAAATACCATAACTGAGTAAGACATCCGGACGAATATTAATTTTGCTTCGATCAGCGAGTTTGTAATACAAAAGGGCATCGTAATATTTGCCCAATTGAAAATAAATATTGCCAATTTCGAGTTGAATGTGCGGAATATAGTATGATCCCGGATGTGCCTCAATGGCATCCCGATAACTCAAAACGATTTTTTCAAAATCAACAGGTAAGGTTTGCCTAAGATAATGATCCATACTCAATGAACGAATAAACTGAGCCCTCTCCACATGTGGACTGTCAGGAAACTCTTTTATGATGCGTGTGGTAATACTGTTGACTTCATCCCATTTTCGTACGCGAAATCTTGAAATGGCCCCCTGAAGCAGTTGTGTATCCTCAGTATCTTTCAAAGCTTCTTTATCAGGATTTAATAATTTATAGACAAACCCTTTTTTTTTGGCAATTAATTCCCTGACCTTTTGACGCCAGGGTTTCATTTTATCCATCAGGGTCACATGTTTGGCCGGTTTTTTTTCAGGTTCTTCATCCGCAAACAATGGATGATTGACCATAAAAATCATGGCTATCAGAATTAAAGCAAGGCATTGTCGTCTCATTGTATTTGCCCTTGAACGTCATGCCCATGAATGGTGGACATGATATGTTTTTGAAAATATTTGAATAATAACACCAAAGTTTATGTTGCAATTAAGCTTAAAAGTCAATATAATTCATTAAAATAAAACAAGCAACCAAAAAATGAAATACAAAAATATCAATATTATTAAACATGGAAACTCAACAAATTGATTGTCATAAATGCAAACATTATTATATAACATGGAATCAAAAGTATCCCCATGGTTGCCGCGCAATGGGGTTTAGAGGGCGGTTTATCCCCTCAATGACAGTCCGTCGGATTTCTGGTATGAGATGTTTAATGTATGATGAAAAGAAAGCACCAACCTGAATAT
>Ga0272440_1000674_pt1 | contig 28685 bp, 17 predicted proteins | sample SSMMMBAug17_FD_192440 | JGI IMG/M metagenome (GOLD analysis project Ga0272440, IMG submission 192440) | Marine sediment archaeal communities from Little Sippewissett salt marsh, Falmouth, MA, United States - SSM-MMB-Aug17 | ecosystem: Environmental > Aquatic > Marine > Wetlands > Sediment ... | reverse complement strand
AAGTAAATTATTAAGAATTATCAAGGGCTGCACTAATTTTTCGTGTTTGTGCCCCAAAACATCCAAATTACCAAACTGTTTAATGGAAATACCTAATTTCGTGTTTGGTCAAGAATGAAATACAATGAATAATTAACCCGCCAATTTTCAAAAATAATCATTTACATAAAGAACATAGTTTCAGTAACATTATTATCAACTCAATTTAGAACTTTTAAGTTAATTAATCATAATAAACCTTATTATTATATTGAAAAAAATTGTCAACAAAAGAATGATGCATTAATCTGGGGCTAACGCCCCAGCCTACAAAGATTCCGCCCCTATCGGGCTAAGAAAAGGCAATAATTATGCCATGAAAAACCAAAGTTGAACGATAATAACAAAATTCAACCTGTTAAGGCCAGAAAAAAAAATCCCTACCAGTTGTGTTAACTATGGATGAGGTTAAATCTTTAATTTTACAATTGTCTGGTAATAACCTCTTGATTTCCAAAATATTGTATGGCTGCGGTTTAAGACTCATGGAAGCGATTCCATTGAGAATTAAAGACCTGAACTTCCAAAATAATCTGCTCTATGTTTACGATGGCAAAAGGGATAAAAATTGTATTTCCATGTTTCCTAAGGCCTTGCACATATGCTCGTAATGTAATAAAATCATTATTGGATGAGGCAGATATTTATGAAAAACAATGCATGATTTATCATAACTGGATGCTAGACTTATTAGCAATTGGTAAGCGTATAATTAATATATCGTATCATATTATTAGAACGGGTAAGCCATATGACGAAAACAAATATTGTTTTAATACACATCAAACAAAAATGGTGAAACAATTGAAACAAGTAGCAACAAGAGTACAAGACCTTTTGACAATCATTGAGTTTTCATTTGTGCGTATGTGAATCTGTATCATTGTGACTATTTTGGTTACACTCAAATAACATACAAAAAACCCGCCTGATATGCAAATGATAAAACGCTAAAAACTATAAAATATAGACGCATTCCACAGATGGGTAAAGCATCTGCTCCAACAATAATCATTATGGGACCGACTCCAATCTCATTGACAAGACTGATTAAATCAAATAATATAAAAAGAGTGTAACCAAAATAGACTGAATTCCGGGGACACGATCCTTATTTATTGACATAAAATTTTATAATATAACATTTTATTCAAAAAATAAGGTCATGTCCCTGGAATTCAGTCTATTTTGGTTACACGCATATACAAATTCATCTTAAAAAAAATTAATTGTTAAAAAGGAAACAAGGCAATGAACTGGATAAAACACAACGATCATTACAAGGTTCCCATTAAATCCTGGTGTGAAAAACTGGAACAAAAAGCTTTGGCCCAGGCGGAAGACCTTGCCTGTCATCCATTGGTTTATAATCATGTTGCTTTAATGCCCGATTGTCATCCAGGTTATGGGATGCCCATTGGTGGGGTTATTGCCTGTATAAATGCTGTCATTCCCAATGCTGTGGGCGTAGATATCGGATGTGGCATGGGGGCTGTTAAAACCAATATACTGGTTTCTGAAGAAACCACTAAAAAACGATTACGCGCATTGGTCAATGATATTAAAGTCAGGGTCCCTTGTGGTGAGGGCAAAGGTCATAAAGAACCGCAACAGTGGGAAAATTTTGATGAAAAACTGGCCGCACTCAATGATCGAAAATGGATGGACAAACATACCCGAAAACTGGCAAAAAAAAATCTGGGGACATTGGGGGGCGGCAATCATTTTATAGAGATTCAAGCAGATACAGATGATACTATCTGGCTGATGATTCATTCTGGATCCAGGCATTTGGGCAATGTGATTGCCAAATATTATCACAAGCAGGCTGTTGAACTCAATACAAAATGGAAATCAGATCTTCCAACATCCGACCTTGCATTTTTCCCGGCAGATAGCGAAGAAGGCCAGCTTTATATTAATGATATGAATTTTGCATTGGCATATGCCAGAGAAAACAGGCACAGAATTATGGAAAATGTGATGGCTGCCTTTCAAGCAATGTATCCCCAGGCAGAATTTGAAGATCCGATCAATATTCATCATAATTTTGCGGCCATTGAACATCATTTTGGCAAAAATGTATGGGTACATCGCAAAGGGGCCACATCTGCAAGAAAGGATGAAATTGGTATTATTCCAGGCTCAATGGGAACACCATCATTTATTGTTAAAGGTTTGGGAAATATAGAATCCTTTACTTCGTGTTCCCATGGTGCCGGTAGAATCCTTGGCAGAAATGAGGCTTCAAAACAATTAACCATTGAAGAATGCGACACAGCCATGGGAGATGTGGTTTATGACCGATGGAGCAAAGTCCGGCGCGGCAACACAAAAGGATTGTATGATCTGGGTGAGGCACCTCTGGCTTATAAAGATATTCAATCAGTTATTGATGCCCAAAAAGATCTGGTTACACCCATTGTCACATTAAGGCCACTGGCTGTTGTAAAAGGGTGACCAACCTTTTATTTGTATAGTGATATTTATGAATAAACTCAATCGTTTAACCATGACATGCCTTATCTATAGCATTCTCTGGACAACCACCTGCCAGGGATCAAATATTGTCATGGAGTTGGCACAACTGTCCATAGAAGACTTAATGGAAGTCACAGTATCTTCTGTTGGTTTTTTTGATCTACCGCCGGAACAGGTTCCAGGAAGCATTCAAATAATAACCACCGAACAGCTTGAAAATTCTCCTGCAACAGGTCTGGCAGATATGTTGGATTTATATGTATCCGGCATTCATGTGGGCAATTCCAGTAGAAATGGGGCGTCATATGCTGTTCGGGGCATGCAGATGCCAGACAACTCAACGACAGTTTTTATGTTTGATGGTCAGAATATCAATAGTGGTGCAGGGTTGGGTGTCAATATGAACCTAGATTTACCCCTTTTGGGTGATATTTCACAACTTGAAGTTATCAAAGGGCCTTGCGCATTGGTTCATGGAAGCGGTGCAATGAATGGCTTTGTTAATATCGTTCCCAAAAATGGTACTGATTATCCTGGTGCTTATTGGAATGTTCAATATGGTTTCCAGGAACAACAGGTAAAAATGGAACACGCCTATGGTCATTCTTATGGATATGACAAAGACATTTTCGTATATTTTGGTATGATTGACGCTGAAGGATTTTCTGGCAAGAAATCCTTTGGCTATGAAAAAACGCAACCTGAATTACATCATGACTACAATTATCATTGCAGATTTTTTGATACCAGTTATCGGTGGTCAATGGTTTGGAATCACAATAATTTGCATTTGACATCATTATTTCAAAATGATCGAGGATCTTCGAACGCCATTTATCCCTTTCTGAAATCTCCAATGGAATACTATCAGGGTTCATTTCTTGCCAGCCTGTCCTGGGAGTCTCATATCACACCTTATGAAAGCCTGGAATGGCATTTCCCCATTTCATTTATCGATTTGGGATTAATTGGCCAGGGGCCAGGCTATCACAAATCGCACACAAATGAGGAAGGTGGCGCGGAATGTCACATTGAAAACCGATTGATTATCAAATCCCACCGATTGCCCAATCATGCCATTGCCTTTGGGGGCTTGTTTGGAAAACGTCATTTTCGCGCGGGTGACTATTATTTGAAAGAAGACCCGGACAATGATGGCCGCCTTCTGGATTCTGATTGGCATGAATTTGGGTTGTTTTTTGAAGATATATTTCACATCACCCCTCAATGGATTCTTTTATTTGGGTTTCGCCACGATACTATTGAAAACGATGATTTTAACATTCCTGAATTTATTCATAGCCATAAAAAACAAACCGATGTATATAAACAAGAGTATAAGGATGTATCAACCTTTCGTCTTGCGACATCTTATGGCTTGTCTCCTGATGATACAATTAAGCTATCATTACAAGAAGGGTATCATCAAGCCAATATGTTTAATTATTATGAGATTTTTTATGGGTCAACCATTTTGAAGGACGATATGCCATTTGAATTGATGCAAAGTCTGGAGTTCAATTACACACATAATGAACCCGATTATGGGCTTGCTTTTGGAGTCAACCTTTATCTTAACAGTTATGAAAATTCCATACTGGTGAACACAGTCATGCAAGAAAACATGACAGGTAATGAGCTGATGAATCCGACATTGGAATCAGATTTTCTAATGGATGAGATATTTGGCAATGGCCCATCTTTTGCTTCAATAGGAGGCGAGTTTGATATGAACTGGGATATGACATCAAATACCCATATGTTTTTTTCATATGCATATACACAACCTCATGATATGGATGAAAACAAGAACACAGTCTTGTCTGTGGCCAATGATGATTGTACCCGATGGCTCACCTATCCCAGGCACATTATCAAAGGCGCCATTCGCCATAAGACATTTAATGATCGACTTTCATTGAACCTGCATGCCAACTACAGCAGTGCGATTGAAGTATCATCAAAATCAAGAATGAAACAGCCTCAATACTATCCACCATTGATGAAAGTCCATGCCAGCATTTCCCTAAACTTGACTGACCAACTAACATTCCAGTTAATTGGCAGAAACATTTTTGATAATGATAATCCACCAGTAGGTTTTCATTTTCATGAACCCTGGGAGGGCAATTTGGGCGAAGATTCTCCATTTGTATACATGAGTCTGACCTGGAAGGAATAAGAGATGAAACAGATAATAATTATCAGCGCAATTATTGGCTCAACTGTTCTGGTCATTTTTTTTATGGAAAGTGCATATGAGAGTGCGCATTCGAAATCTGCTACATCTTATGAGATCAAAGCGGCTTTTTTAATTAAGTTTACAGACTTTATCCAATGGCCTGATCATTCATTTAACAACGACCCCAACCATTTTATATTGGGAATAATGGGCCAAAATGTATTTCATCATATGTTTGATCCCTTTATTGGAACAAAAATTCAGGGGCGTGAATTTAGGGTTCGTCATTTTAATGGCATGGCAGAACTGGCTTCAATTGCAAATCTACAGATGTTGTTTATTTGCCGCTCAGAAATTCCACATTTACAAACCATATTTGATCAATTGAATACAAGCGGGATGTTGACAGTCAGTGATACACCAGAGTTTATTCAGTATGGTGGCACGATTGTATTTGTTAAGAAGGGAAACCGCATCGGGTTTGAAATCAATCGGGCTTCAGAAAAGCGTGCCGGCTTAAAAATCAGCTCGGATTTACTTCAGCTGGCAACACGTGTTTATCATAAATGATTGATTTTACTCTGGCAACCGGCTGAGAAATTCCGCCCAATAAATATACCAATCCAGCAGACTGGGATAACCATCGGGACAGGTTTCTCCAAAATACCGCAATGCGCCAATAATATCAGCATGATCACATGAACCAAGAATGCCCATATAATTCCATTGCCCCATTCGGGGAGTGCCATCAAATTCTTGAATAACATCAGTTGACCCAATAGTGGGGCCATCCATAGAGTTTGTATTCACCACGCCATCATTTTGAAACCAGCTAGAATCAATTGGAATCTCACCTGGATCATCCCTTGAAAAGGACCCCATAAATATTGCCGCTGGCAGCCATATCAAATCCATTGTAAATTCAGGATAATGTCTTTCGGAAAATGGCAATTGAAAGGTCTCTTCTGTGGCAAAAGAAAAATAGTAAACATCTTCCTGGGCAGTGGCCCATTTGTTGAGCATGCTAGCGCCCTCAGGTGATAGATCAAAATCACTGGTATCTTTTGTGCGACGCCACAGGCTGTGACTTCTTAAACGTCTGGCATAATCCCAAAAGGTTTCATTTTCTTTTCGTTCAATTTCCCACTGGTCCATTTTAAAATCATAAATAATGCCATCAATCTGACGACTGACCATGCTGCCAAAACGAATCATACGTTGACCAAAGGGAAAAACTTGATTCATCATGTAATTGACAGTCATACCATCATGAGGCGTTGATATGGTGGTCAAACTATGAACCCATTTTTTACCGCCCTGAAATAAGGGGTGAAGATCATAAGGTGGGGTTTTCAATGATTCTTCGGGCGCACCTTTCTCCAAAAGAGAAATTAACGCGCGTGAAGTCTGTCCACCCTGACTGTGAGCAATGATATGAATTTTATTAATTTTTCCAGTAATTGGATTTTTTTCACCCCATTGCGGATAAATTCCCCTGTAATACCTGGAGTACCTGCGATGCCGACATTTTTCAGAATGGGCAATACCAAAATCAACGTATCCCCCTTTTATAAACGCATATAACTCACAGGCACGATCCCAATTGCTGGAAAAGGGACCGATAGCTGCTGAATAAACCTGGTATCCACGATTTTTTAATTCTTCCTGGATATCAGTAAATCCGCCCCAATATTTATAGCCAAGCATTTCATCTCGCCCAAAACCACCAAATCCATGCACCAAAACAATGGGATAATCATTGAGTGGTCCGATATTATACAATGGGGATCCATCAGGCATATAAAATAAGTCACTGACATTGTTCCCCTGACAGGCGGTGAACATTATTACCAAAGTAATTATAAAGGATATTTGTTTGTTGTTCATTATGGTGCCTCTGATGAGAGGCGTTTGCAAATATTATTCCTTTTTTGCCAAATTTTTGCTCCATTTACCGATGAAAAAGTGTTAGCTAATTGTCAACAAATATGAAGGATGCAGAATTTTGAATTTTGAGTATCAATATTAATCAATCTATGATATAAACTGATATTTAGTTCAGAAAAAAAACGCTATCAACAGTCAACCCTTCGTATTCTCATTGAATTAAAAGAGTGTAACCAAAATAGACTGAATTCCGGGGGGACACGATCCTTATTTCTTGACATAAAACCTTATAATATAAGATTTGTTATCAAAAAAATAAGGTCATGTCCCGGGAATTCAGTCTATTTTGGTTACACTCGAATTAAAACATCCAGAAAGAAGTACCATATAGCGAAGAAAGAGACTGTAAAAAAAAGACCATCTAAATAAGGAGATCTATTCATGAATCCCGAAAAACAAAAAGCCATCGACTCTGCAATGAGTCAAATAGAACGACAGTTCGGTAAAGGCGCTGTAATGAAACTGGGCAGTAAGGAAGTTCAAAATGTGCCTGCCATTTCTACAGGTTCATTGGCCCTTGATGCTGCCCTGGGTGTGGGCGGCTTACCCCGAGGGCGCGTTATTGAGATATATGGCCCTGAATCTTCCGGTAAAACAACTTTGACACTTCACGCAGTGGCTCAGGCTCAAAAACAAGGGGGGGTTGCCGCCTTTATTGATGCTGAACATGCATTGGATGTCAAATATGCGCGGAAACTGGGGGTCAATTGTGAAGAATTGCTTGTATCTCAACCCGATACCGGAGAGCAAGCACTTGAAATTGCGGATATGCTTGTAAGAAGTGGGGGAGTGGATATTCTAGTGATAGATTCTGTTGCAGCCCTGGTGCCTCAGGCAGAAATCGAGGGTGACATGGGGGACTCTCATATGGGGCTTCAGGCGCGTCTGATGTCTCAAGCATTGCGAAAACTGACTGCAACAATCGGCAAAACCATGACAACTGTTGTGTTTATCAACCAGATTCGTATGAAAATTGGCGTAGTGTTTGGCAACCCTGAAACGACGACTGGTGGCAATGCCCTTAAATTTTACTCCACTGTTCGATTGGATATCCGCCGGTCATCCGCAATCAAAGATGGCGACCAGACTGTTGGAAATCGTACAAAAGTGCGTGTGGTCAAAAACAAAATTGCACCCCCTTTTAAAGAAGCAGAATTTGATATTATGTATGGTGAAGGCATATCTCCTGCAGGCGATTTATTGGATATGGGGGTTAAAACCGATGTTGTCAATAAAAGTGGGGCATGGTATTCATTTAATGAAGAACGTATTGGGCAGGGACGTGAAAATGTAAAAAAATACTTAAATGAAAATCCAGATACCTTCAATCAGATTTATAACCTTGTTCGTGAAAAACTGGGACTTCAGTCATCGGAAAAATCACCAGAAAATGAACCTGATTCAAGGCCTGACCCCAAAAATAAAAAAGGAAAAAAATAAATATATTAAACCATGAAGGAAAAATGTTATGACCGGAAATGAAGCTCGCAAGCTTTTTCTTGATTATTTTCAAAGCAAAGGCCATAAAATTGTCAAAAGTGATGCGCTGACGCCACACAATGATCCCACGCTTTTATTTACAAATGCTGGTATGGTTCCATTCAAGCGCATTTTTTTAGGTGAGGAAAAACGCGATTATGTGCGGGCAACATCATCACAAAAATGTGTCCGAGCCGGTGGTAAACACAATGATCTTGAAAATGTCGGCTACACTGCCCGGCATCATACATTTTTTGAAATGCTGGGCAATTTTTCTTTTGGTGATTATTTCAAACAAAAAGCCATTGAATATGCCTGGGATTTGCTTATCAATGGCTATGAATTACCCTCTGAGAAACTTTGGATTTCTGTATACTTAGATGATGACGAAGCTTATGATATCTGGCACAAATCCATCGGTGTGAATGAATCTCGAATCATTCGCATGGGGGAAAAAGATAATTTTTGGTCAATGGGGGATACAGGCCCCTGCGGTCCTTGTTCAGAAATTCTCATCGATAGAGGAGAGGCGTTTGGCTGTGATAGACCCGATTGCCAGGCGGGATGCGAGTGTGATCGGTATTTGGAAATATGGAATCTGGTATTTATGCAGTTCAATCGAGATGAATCCGGCACCATGACTCCTTTGCCAAAACCCAGTATTGATACTGGAATGGGCCTGGAACGTATTGTTTCGGTCATTCAAAATACGAAAACCAATTATGAGACCGATCTGTTTATACCCATTTTTGATGTGATTCAAGAGCTTTCACAAAAGGCATTTGGCAGCTCAGAAGATAGCGATATTGCCATGAAAGTGATTGCAGATCATAGTCGCGCCACTGCTTTTTTAATCAATGATGGTATCCTTCCATCCAATGAAGGCCGGGGAAATGTGCTTCGGCGAATCATGCGACGTGCCATCCGGTATGGCCGCCAGATTGGTTTATCTGATCCATTTTTGCACAAAACTGTTGAAGCAGTATATCATGTTATGCACGATGCCTATCCAGAATTATTGGACAATCAATCATTTATCCAAAATGTGATTATCAATGAAGAAAAACGTTTTTCCGAAACCCTGGACAATGGCTTGAAAATGCTAGAAGACACCCTTGCAAATATGAAAGCTCGCAACCAAACAGTTATTCCTGGTGATATTATTTTCAAGCTCTACGATACCTATGGATTTCCTGTGGATATTGTTCAGGATATTGCCAGAAATAAATCCATTGCCCTGGACATGGACACGTTTCATGATGCCATGAACCATCAGCGAAATCAATCCCGATCTGTGTCAACATTTTCATCTATTGCTGATGCTTATAAAAATCTGGCGTCACAAGGCACGCAAACCCAGTTTTTGGGTTATGATTCACTTGAAGTCAATACCAGTATATTGCTCATTGTAAAGGATGATCATGAAGTTGATAAGGTTCAACAAGGGGATCAGCTAGAAATTCTCACCCCAAAAACCCCTTTTTATGGGGAATCGGGGGGGCAAATGGGCGATGTTGGCAAAATAATTGGGCCTGATGGCATCATTGACATTGAAAATACAACCAAAGATCCATCAGGTTTAGTGATTCATCATGGAAAAGTCATACAAGGCTGGATTGATAAAAGCCAACCCGTTTGTCTTCGGGTAGACACCCAAAACAGACATGCCACCGCGCTCAATCATACAGCAACGCATATTCTTCATGCAGTGCTTAGAAAAGTCCTGGGGGATCATGTCAAGCAGGCCGGCTCAATGGTAAACCATAATCGCCTCCGGTTTGATTTCTCTCATTTTTCAAAAGTAACATCTGAAGAACTGACTGAAATTGAGCAGCAGGTCAATACCTGGATTCGAAATAATGTACCGATTGCTATAGAAGAAATGGATATGGACACTGCTGTTAAAACAGGTGCCACGGCTTTGTTTGAAGAAAAGTATGGTGAACAGGTTCGGGTCATTTCAATTGATCGATTCAGTAAAGAACTGTGTGGGGGTACACATACATCACGCACAGGCAATATCGGCACTTTTTGCATTATCAGCGAAACCAGTGTGGCAGCCGGTGTCAGACGAATTGAAGCCCTGACAGGTCAACGTGCCATAACATACTTGCAATCAATTGCCCAAAGGGAAATGGAACTCTGTTCGTGCTTAAAAGAAACACCCAAAAAATTGGTTGCAAGAGTCGAGCAAATGATCAACCGACAAAAATCCCTGGAAAAAGAAATTGCCACATTAAAAGGGAAAGTCGCATCAATGGAAGCTGAAAAAGATGCGGATGATATCCGAACAATCAATGGCATATCTGTTCTGGCTAAAAAAGTGTCTGTTGATTCTCCAGCAGATTTGCGAGAAATGCTGGATCAATTTAAAGCCAAAATTAAATCAGGGGTCGTGGTTCTCGGCGCTGCGCTGAACAACAAAGCCTTGATTATTGTTGGTGTCAGTTCAGATCTGGTAAAAACCTGTCATGCTGGAAAACTGGTCAAGCAGATTGCCGAAAAAGTTGGCGGAGGGGGCGGTGGACGCCCGGATATGGCACAGGCAGGGGGGCCCAATGTGGCACAGTTGGATGATGCTTTGCAGTATGCTTATGAATTGTTTGAATAGTTATCACAGACTTCTCCTTCCCACGCTCCCCGGCAAAGCAATAACTTACATTGAATAATAATATATCGGAGTCTTTTTATGAACCGAGAAACATATATTGATACATTACGATCAGAACTGGTTGATATGGTTAAAGAAAATCTATCACCAGTTGCCATGGATTATCGTTATAGCGAAGCCCCTTTAGAGGCCAATATTAAATGGCGACCCCTGGTGTTGGTGATCGGTAATTATTCATCTGGAAAATCCACATTGATCAATGATTTTCTAGGGGGAAACATTCAGGCAACTGGCCAGGCCCCTACTGATGATTCCTTTACTGTCATTACCTATGATGATTCTGTGACAGAGTCATCAGCTGTCAAGACCATTGAAGAACGTGATGGCAAATTTTTAATGAATGATCCTGATTATCCATTTGAGTCATTAAAAAAATATGGCCAACGATTTGCCGCTCATTTTCGTCTGAAAAAGGTGAATTCTCCTTTTCTAAAAAATCTGGCAATTATTGATACCCCGGGCATGCATGACAGTATCAGTGAACAGGATCGCGGCTATAACTATCAACACGTTCTTGGCGATCTGGCTGGAATAGCTGATCTGATCCTTGTTTTGTTTGATCCCCATAAAGCAGGTACAGTACAGGAAGCCCATACCAGTCTAAAAGACACCTTGCCAGCCAAAACATTTGAAGATCGTGTTTTGTTTGTTTTAAATCGTATTGATGAGTGTGAAACCCTGATGGATCTCCTTCGGGTTTATGGCACCTTATGCTGGAATTTGTCTCAAATGACCGGTCGTAAAGATATTCCACTGATTCGTCTGACCTATTCTCCACATGCAGCACAGCAGCATGGCATTGAACCATCAGCTAATCAGATTGCTTATCTTCAATATTTGAAAAACCAACGTGAAGAACTTAGAGAAGCGATTCTCAAAGCGCCCCAGTATCGACTGGATCATCTGGCAACCTTTGTTGAAACCCATTCTGAACGTCTGACCCATCTTTTGGAAGCATTGATTTCAGCACGCAAGAAAAATATTATATACAAAGCAAAAAGTTTTCTTTCAGGCATTATGGCCAGTTTGATTGGTGGCGGTGCAGTGGGGCTGGGATTGGTTCTTGCGCAATTGATACCAGTTGACCATGTGGTATTGCCATCGGCAGCAGGCGGTAGTGCCATTTTGTTTTTCTTAATTTGGCTCAACAGCATTCAAAAAATCCTCATGCGAAAACATCTGGACCATACAATTAAAAATATTGAACAGCTGACTCCTCTTGAAACTCAGACCCAAAAAGATAGCTGGATGGCCATCAAAAATATCGCCATTCGATTTATTCAGCGAACCCAAAATTCATACTCCTTATGGGACATGCAGGCTGACTATGCTATGGTCCAAAGAATCTTTGATAATGGTGCAAAAGATGTCCGCGAAGCATTGAATGAACTGTCAGGCATTCGAGATAACATGACCATTGATCCCAAAGCAAACCTGCTTCGAAAGGAAGATGAGTTTATTGATATCTATCCATTGGGAAGAAATATTTTTACCGGTGCGCCTATAGATTATACCTGAAATATCCAAATAAAGGCCCAATAATAACATGATGAACGCAATCATTATCCTGAGCGGTGGTATGGATAGTGTAACTTTGTTGCACTATCTCATAAAAAGGCAAAAAATCTCTCCAGCTATCATTACATTCATGTATGGACAAAAGCATCATAAAGAAATCGCATGTGCAAAAGAACACGCAAGGATACTTGATTGCAAGGACCATTTAATTGTTGACTTGACCTTTCTAAAACCATTATTTGCCAGATCATCACTGGTGTCAAATCAGATACAAATCCCGAATATGGATGATATTAAAGGCAATCCACAACCTTCGACATATGTACCCAATCGAAATATGATATTTCTGTCCCTGGCAGCAGCATATGCAGAAACTCTTGGCGTACCCGACATTTATTATGGCGCACAAAAACATGATGCCTATGGCTATTGGGATACTACCACCCAATTTGTGACACAACTCAATGCGGTTTTTGGACAAAACCGCGAGATACCCATCCAAATTAAAGCGCCTTTTGTGGACTATTCAAAAACAGCCATTCTTCAGTTGGGCCAATCGTTGGACGTAGACTATGCCAAAACCTGGTCTTGTTATAAAGGGGATTCCCTTGCTTGTGGATATTGCCCCACCTGTTATGAACGACTCAAAGCCTTTGCTGATTGCGATTTATGTGATCCACTGCCCTATAATAATATATGCGTAGAGACGTAGCATGCTTTAACTACAACAGCCATAAAAACTTACAAAAAACCAACAGGAAAAGGTGAACGATTAACGAAAAAAAGGAGGGATGTGATCATTACCCACAGAAGATTGATGATTTCCCCAGGCTAAAGGATGCCAGTAGTTTTTTGACATCATCAGGAAATAAGCAGAAATAAAAGGAATAAAAATCAATGAAACCCAACCAAAAAGAAGCAATCAAGACCATCGTTCCCCAGGAAGTCTATACTGACCGGGAAGAGTTTTTATCGTATTATTTTAATGCCGCCATGGACGCCAAAACACGACGCAGGATGTCATCTGTTTTGCTGGGCATGCGCCGAATGGGAAAAACAGAAATTTTCAAACGCGTGGTCAACAGATTATTTTTTGAACAGGACCATCAGGATCCAAATGCTGTGATTCCTGTTTTTTTTCGGTTTTCAGATGAAACCACTACACGCGATAGATTCGCTGTTGAATATGTTGAGAATTTTATTCGATGGTATGTTGCTTTTAAATTACGTCGCGTTGAAATTCTCAGACAACCAGAAGATATTGAAGCATTATTGACATTGATCCATAAACACATCACAATTACCAAAGGATTTTCTGTTGCCATTGATTTGCTGGGCGGTATTTTAAAAAAAAGAGTTATAAACCCGGCAAATAAGGCAATTCACTTACCCCGAACAGTCTCTGATTTTGATGATGGCACAATCATCATGTTTATCGATGAATTTCAAAATTCACGCATGCCGCAATATGATTTCAGCGTAACTGGTTATTATCAGGAAGCCTGCGAATCTCCCACCTGCCCGCATTTTGTGACAGGTTCGGCCATGACCATTTTATCCATGGAACTGGTGGGTACAGGAGCATTGTTTGGAAGGTTCTTTTTTAAAAAAATTGAACCGCTGACATCCTATTATGGTGCCGAACTCGCTCTAAAAGCGGCAGCGCATTACCAGGCAGATATTTCTAAAGAAATGTCGGGCATTATCTCTGATCGCTGCGGTGGAAACCCTTTTTATATTACTGCAGTGATTCAGCAAGCAAGAGAATTATCAATGCCAATATATGATGAAGAAACACTGAATGAAATTCTTGCAGTGGATATCACATCTGGATTTATTTGGGGTGAATTACATGACCAGGTCAACCGATGGATTCATCGGATCAATGATTTCAGCATTACAAAGTGGATACTCTATCTGGCTGCGCTGGATGAAAACAATGATTTAAAAAAAGATATCATCGATGTTCACAAAATTCAGCAGGCGCTCAAAGACTATGAAGGGGTTGATATTGAGATCAAACAAATTCAAGATATCTTGCTGAAATTGTCACGAGGAGATTTGCTGGAACATCGCATGGGAACATTCACGCGCATCAAAGACCCCATCTTGACCGATTTCTTGAAAGTATGGGGCCAGATGGAAATGGAAAATATTAAAGCTGGAAAAATAAAAAATGCCCTACGCGCTGAATACTACCAATTCAGTAAGCGCAGCCTGAATGAATACAAAGGGTATCTGGGCGAGATTCACATGAGTCAGATTTTGCTGGCAGCCCAGCGAATGACACTTTCAGGAGAACTCTTTCATTACACATCAGACATTAAAATACCCGACTTTGCATATGTGAACCACCGGGTGAGATTATCTTCAGGCAAAAACATGGAAATTGATTTACTGGGCGCAGCGGGCCCGGAAACATGGGTATGTCAGAGTAAGTGGGTGGAAAATAAAAAAATTGGCATTAATGAGTTAAAAAAGTTAAATCAACAGGCTGAAGCAGTCAAAACTGAAATGAAAGTTGTGTTTCTCAAAAAATGGATATTTGCGTATAAAGGCTTGACAGCCAAAGCCAAACAATTTGCCTGTGAGCATGATATTTTCTGGTCCACCCGAAAAGAACTGGATGCTTTGTTGGATTACTTGAATTTGCGGCCGCTATATTCATTCAAGGACGCTGCATAACCAGACGCAAGGAAACCACACAATGATTGATGCATTGCTAATTGAAAAAAACTTAGCTGGCGTTGAAAATTATGGGTGATATTGAAACCTTGGCATCCTTCATTTACCAGTTAACACTTTTCTCGTTCCCAGGCTCTGCCTGGGAATGCATGCCCGGCGGCTCTGCCGCCTATACCAATGCTTAGGCGGCAGAGCCGCCAAGTATGCATTCCCAGGCAGAGCCTGGGAACGAGAAAAAGTGTTAACTACTTTTCAGCAAATATGAAGGATGCCGAAATCTTTTACAATGCATTATTATGAATTCTATTTTGAATAGAAATAATTCAATAATTACAGTAATCGTATTGATGGAAAAACGTAATCAGAAAATTCATCGATGAACGATTTGATCAACCACTTGAAAAGCCCCCAAATATCAATTTTTTTATTATATAACTCTATTAATTTAAATAGGTTAGCCTGGTCCGACCCCAATATTTAATATTTTCATTTGACTCTAAACAAATAATCAGATTATAATCTTTTCAAAAATAAAAATTATATAAAACAATTATGAATACTTGGACATAATCAATGGATGTAACATTTATTAACAAATTTGTGTAATGCCTTAAGGAGGTAACATATGTTTGGACGATTTAAAATTGGTACCCAAATGCTTTTGGGATACAGCATCGCCCTGACCATGCTGGCAATTATCTCAATCGTTGTTTATATCAATGTTTCTCAAGTGCTAGAAACCTATGACTGGGTTGATCGAACACATCGTATCATAGAACAATGCTATGAATTACAACATTTGGTTACAGAAATGGAAAGTGGTGAGCGCGGATTTACCATACTAGGCAATACTGATTTTTTGGAAACCTACAAAAGCGCTGGGAAAAAATTTGATGAAAAAGCAGAATCATTGCTTCAACTGATTGCTCATAATCCCGAGCAGACCACACGACTCAAGCGATTTTGTAATGCTGTTAAACACTGGCAGAAAAACTCCGCATTGCCCATTATCGCCAAACGAAAAGAAATTAACCAATTGCCCAAGGCGACCATATTTAAACAAATGTCTGAATTGCTGGATGCTGAGTCCGGTAAATTGATCATTCATAATCATGATATCCATTCTTTGTTTGAGGATTTTATTGGTGTGGAAAATGCCTTCATGGAAATTCGCGAAAGGGAAGCCACAAAAAGTGTAAAAAAGACAATCAATTTTATGCTGTTTGGCACACTTTTTTCCATTCTTTTGGGCCTTTTCATCGCCTATATTCTGGCAAAAAGTATTGCAAGACCCATTCAAAATATCGTTTTGGTGTTGAAAAAAATTGTCAAAGGTGAGTTGGATGTTTACAGTAATTTTGAATCTGAATTGTCTTTAGATCAAATCAAAGCCAACAATGAAATGGGACAACTGGCCTTTGTTTGTCGAGAATTGACCGATTTTATCAAGGAAACCACCCAGACAGCGGATCGAATCTCCAAAGGCGATTTCACAGCAGATATGAGAGAACGTGGGCCCCACGATATTCTTGCCCGCTCTATGAATCAAATGATTGTCAATTTTAAATCAGTCATCACACAGGCCAATCGCATTGCAGAAGGTGATTTAAGTATCGAAGTTTCTGTTCAATCAGATATGGATGTTTTGGGCCATACCTTGAATAGTATGACCCGCGCCCTCAGAGAATCAAAAGAAGTCAACCAGGTGCAGGACTGGTTAAAATCAGGTCAAACCCAACTTTATGATATTATGCGAGGTGAGTACGATATTCCAAAATTGTGTGAAAGAATTATTTCTTTTGTTGCTCTGTATTTAGATTGCCAGGTTGGTGCCATCTATATAATGAGTGATAAAGACAAAGCGCTTCACTTAATCAGCTCCTATGCCTTTGAGCGACGAAAAAATATTGCCAATCGCTTTGCCCCTGGCGAAAGCCTGGTTGGCCAGGCTGTCCTTGAGAAGCAGCCCATTATTGTTACAGAAGTCCCAGATGACTATGTTCGCATTACCTCTGGATTAGGCGCTAATGTGCCATCAACAATCCTTATCTATCCACTGACTCTCGAGAATCAAACAACAGGTGTGATTGAATTGGGCAGCTTCTCGCCCATCAGCAATACTGACATGGAATGGATGAAATCAATCACAGAGCCAATTGCTATGGCCATTCATTCTGCCCAATCACGTACTCGCCTGCAAGATTTATTAACTACCACACAAAACCAATCAGAACGACTTCAGGAACAACAAGAAGAGCTTCGCCAGAACAATGAGGAACTCGAAGAACGTACTCAGGTACTTCAGGAATCACAGGCAAAACTTCAAACCCAACAGGAAGAAATGGAAGTTCAACAGGAAGAACTTCGCCAGACCAATGAAACACTTGAACAGCAAAAAATGCAGCTTCAGGAACAAAAAGCCAATATTGAAAATAAAAATATTGAACTGGAACGCGCACAAAGTATTATTCAGGATAAAATTAAGGAAGTTGAATCTGCCAGTCGTTATAAGTCCGAATTCATGGCCAATATGTCCCATGAACTCCGAACCCCTTTAAACAGCATTATTCTCCTTTCTCGACTCCTGGCAGACAATAAATATGGCAATCTGTCTGAAAAACAATCCAAATTTGCAGAAACTGTTCATTCCTGCGGCAATGATCTTCTGGATTTGATCAATGAAATTCTCGACCTTGCCAAAGTCGAATCTGGTAAAATGGAACTTCATCCACAGAATCTTCATCTCAAAATGATTGCCAAAAAAATGGAGCAGTTTTTCTTGCCCACAGCCTCAGAAAAAAAACTGAAATTTGATGTGACTCTGGCCAAAGACCTACCCCAACATATTTATTCAGATATCCAAAAAGCAGAGCAGGTTATCAAGAATTTACTGTCCAATGCCTTTAAGTTCACTGAAAAGGGTGAAGTCCGGCTGAATATTGATTGGGCATCAAACCTGAAAAATACACCCAATCATATGAATCCAGAACAAACCATTGCATTTCAAGTGATTGATACAGGTGATGGTATCCCTGAAGATAAGGAAAGCATTGTCTTTGAAGCCTTTCGTCAGGCCGATGGCACCACCAAACGTAAATATGGCGGTACCGGTCTTGGGCTGTCCATTGCACGTGAATTTGCCCGAATTCTGGGAGGGGATATCCATTTAGAAAGTACTGTTGGTCAAGGCTCTACATTTACATTCTTTTTGCCTGTTAAGTTCAAAGGGGTCACACTCGTTGACCGAAAAGATATCAAAGCAAAGGAAAAGGAAATATTTCAGCCAAAGAAATCGATTAAATCTGATATATCAACGCGTAAACCCGATTCTTTTCAACAGAAACAAATTTTGCCCTCTGAGCCTGTAACAGACGATAGTCAAGAACAAGACATTCAAAAACAAGACATTCAAAAACAAGACATTCAAGAACAAGACATTCAAAAAGCCCAGGATCCTATTTCAAAAGCCACGACAAGTGAAGATAAAACCTTGCTTATCATCGAAGATGATCAAAACTTTTCCATGTATCTCAATGAAATGGCCGCTGAAAAAGGCTTTGAGACCATGATTGCTTCGGATGGTGAAACCGGCCTGGAATATGCCCAGGAATTTAAGCCTGATGCCATATTTTTGGACGTTATGCTTCCTGGAATGGATGGCTGGATGGTGCTGGAAAAGCTCAAAAGAAATGAATCATTGCGCCATATTCCAGTACATTTTATCACCTGTGCGACCCCAGAACGTCAAAAAGAAGCCTTGAAAAAGGGCGCTGTGGGCTACTTGAACAAACCTGTTGATAAAAAGGCAATAGATAACGTTTTTCAGCATATTGAAATCTATATCTCAAAGTCTATTAAAAATTTATTAATTGTAATCAATGACGACGTTCTCAATATGAGTATTGTTGAAAGCCTCAGCGATGCCGACGTGTTAACCGCATCTGTTTCAACAGCCAAAGAAGCCTATGAAATGCTTTCCTCTGCAACCTTCGATTGCATGATTCTTGATGTTGATTTACCAGACATGTCGGGAATCCAATTGTTGGAAAATATTCGGAACAATCAAGATATTCCTCAGATTCCTGTGATTATTTTCACCCAAAAATCCCTTTCAGACGAAGAATCAAGAGCGTTAGAAGAATATGCGCAATGCATCATTTACAATGAATCCGGCTCTGAATCCTTTGATCGCCTGATGGATGAAAGCATGTTATTTTTGCATCAGGTCAAAACCCGATCAACAAGCCCTGCGGTAACAAAAGAACAAAAATCTCATGATCGGGATGCCATGTTCAAAGATAAAACCATTTTGATGGTTGATGATGACATGCGCAATGTTTTTGCAGTGTCCAGTGTGCTTGAAGAAAAAGGGATGAATATTATCGTTGCAGATAATGGTCGTGAAGCCCTGGAAAAATTGAAGTGCAATGATACCATTGATCTTATTATCATGGATATGATGATGCCGGAAATGGATGGGTATGAGGCCATGCGGGCGATTAGAAAGACTAAAAAATATAAAGATATCACCATACTTGCATTGACTGCCAAAGCCATGCGCGGTGACCGAGACCGATGTATTGAAGCTGGGGCAAATGATTATATGTCCAAGCCTGTAGAGCCGGATAAGTTATTGTCTATGTTGCGGGTATGGCTCTATCAATAATAAAGGGGAATTATTATTCATGCAAATAAATACCAACGCAATCAGCATATTATTGGTTGATGATCGACCAGAGAATTTATTATCCCTGGAAAACCTTATTAAATCCCCAGACTTAAACATAATAAAATGTACATCAGGGAATGAGGCTTTAGGGTTAATGCTTCGTCATGATTTTGCCCTGGTCCTGTTGGATGTTCAAATGCCGGAAATGGATGGCTTTGAAGTTGCCGAACTGATGCGCAGCAGTAACAGAACCCGACACATCCCAATTATTTTTATTACTGCTATTAATAAAGAGCCTCGCCACGTTTTCAAGGGCTACAAATCCGGTGCTGTGGATTATTTATTTAAACCACTCAATCCAGAAATTCTTCGCAGTAAAGTCAATGTTTTTATAGAATTGTATCGCAAACAAAAGGCCATTGAACAGGCCAATAGTGCCTGCAACAATGCGCTGTCTGGTCTGAAAAAATCAGAAGGTATTCTACGCCGCCGTGACATTTTGTTATCTGGTGCCAATGATGCTGCGGATTGCTTATTAACTGCTACCTGCTGTGCAGATGGTGTATCTGCGGCCCTTCAATGCCTGGGCAGAGCGGCTGATGTGGATCGGGTATTTATTTATGAAAGACAATCCAAAGACAATTTCTACTGCCTGCCAAGCCTTTGCTTTGAATGGATTCGACAGGATCATTTTTATCTGGAAGATCCCAATGATCATTTTCTTCAACAACAAATGCTTCCTGACTGGTACAATCAATTGCTACAAGGGGAAGCCATTTATGGCGTTATTGATGAATTTCCAGGTAATGAGGTTGGTATACTCAAAAAATTGAATATCCGCTCTATTTTAGTCATTCCAATTTTTGTGGAAAACCGCCTTTGGGGTTTTATTGATTTTGAAGATTGCCAACAAGCCTATCGGTGGTCTGAGTCTGAAGTTTCCATCCTGGCAACCGCTGCAAGAAATATTGGTCATACCATCATGCGATTTCAAATAGCAGAGATTCGTGAAGCTTCACGTCTGGAACTGGAAGAAATGAACAAGGAGCTTAAACAGGCGATCCAATTGTCCGGCCAGATGGCCATTCAGGCAGATGAAGCCAACCGATCTCGGGGTGAATTTTTGGCCAATGTCAGTCATGAAATTCGGACGCCCCTCACTGGCATTATTGGCATGATCAGTTTATTGAAAGAAACAGATATTTCCGATGAACAACGTCAGTATCTGGAAATGACCCATCAATCTGCTGATGGACTCTTGTCAGTGATTAATGATATTCTCGATTTTTCCAAAATTGAAGCCCATCAGATGGAACTGGACAATATTGATTTTGATTTGTATCAAATTATTGACGAAATCCTGGACATGCTTGCAATCAAAGCCCATGAGAGCGATCTGGACTTTGATTGCCTGATTGCCCCCCATGTCCCCCGATATTTACATGGTGATCCCATCAAAGTGCGGCAAATTCTAATTAACCTCATTGGAAATGCAATCAAGTTTACTGAACAAGGTTCTGTATTTGTTCATATTTATCTTAAAGATGAGGCATTAGAAAGCAGCCCCCTTATATTTGATATTATTGATACCGGCATTGGCATTCCAGAAGATCGAAAAGATCGATTGTTCCGATCATTCAGTCAAGTGGATGGTTCATCAACCAGAAAATATGGTGGCACAGGTCTGGGATTGGCAATATCCAGAGAACTTGCAGAAATGATGGGCGGCACAATTCGTGTGGAAAGCAAACAGGGTGAAGGATCGCGTTTTTTCATGACTTTGCCATTGACAACTCATCAGACACATCATGCCGAAGCCAATAACATGCAATTTGCCAATTTGACTATTTTGATTTTTGAACCCCAGAAAAATATTCAACGTGTGCTTCTGAGTTATTTAAGTTACTTGGGGTGTCATGTGCGCGTTGCGGAATCATGGATAGAAGCCCAAAAATTACTCAAACAGTCAGACACGAATTTTCATGCAGTCATTATTAATATTCATGCCCATCTCGCTGATGCAGAACAATTGGCAAAATTTGTCAAAAACACCTTTCCATCCACCCGGCTGATATTCATGCCAATACTGGGCCAATCCCATATACAATCCCGAATTAAAGGGATTACTGCTGATGGTATCCTGACCCGCCCTGTTAAATGGTTAGCATTGACAGCACTACTTGAATCTTTGTTTCACAGCCAACAATCTGAAACAAAAGCAAAGACTCAAGAGAAACCTTCTAAAAAATTTGGAAGTACTGATAACAGCCATGTTAAAATACTTTTGGCTGAAGACAACCATGTCAACCGGCTTGCCGCCCGACGCTTGCTGGAACGTGTGGGCTATTCAGTTACCACTGTCGTTCATGGGAGAGAAGCTGTCGAGTTGCTTGAAAAACAAAATTTTGATATTGTTTTTATGGATATTCAAATGCCTGTCATGGATGGCATTGAAGCTGTCAAACGAATTCGTAATCCTGAAAAATCCAAAGTGATCAATCCCGATGTTCCTGTTATCGCTCTCACTGCACATAGTGAAAAAGAATATCGCGAAACCTGCATGAATGCCGGGATGAATGATTATATTGTAAAGCCTTTTCAACAGGTTGATTTTATTGAAAAGATCGAAAAATATAAGCACAAAGCCCATCAAGAGATAAAACAAGAAAATTCCTGTGAACCCAATATGTTTGATGATCAGCCCCCATTGGATTACAAAAGACTGTTATACCGAATGGAAGGAGATTCCGAACTATGCAATGAACTGCTGGTTTCATTTCAAAAAGATATGACCCTTTATCTTTCAAAAATTCAGCAATATGTTCAAAATAAAGATACAGATAAATTATTAACTGATGCACACGCATTAAAAAGCTCATCATCAGCAGTGGATGCCTGTCAAATCAATTCCATTGCCAAGCAAATAGAGAACGAACTTAAGCACAATAAATCCGATTCTCTTGAGATGCTTTGTGATTACCTGGAGTCGGCGTGCAATCTTTTTGACAAAGTGTGTGAAAAAACATTACAAAGTGTGTGAAAAAAAGTTACAAACCGATACAGGAGATAGAAATGCCAAAACAAAATCAAAAAAATGAAACTGCCAGCAATTTTTGGAAAAAACCCTTTTGGCGGCTGTTTATCAGTCTGACAGTATTATCAACAATACCCATGATCATTGTGATTGCCACCATATCATTTACAAAATGGGGAATACTATTCGCCTTATTTACAGCCTGCCTGTTAAATGCATTGCTTGCACATGACTTAATCAATCAGTCATCCAACCATTTGCATGAACTGAATCAATGGATACATGAAGTGGCCGCCGGACAATTGGAAAAAAAGCATTTTTCAGTATCCAATACTGCCATTCAGGGCGTATTTTTTTCATTTCAAATGCTGGTCAATCACTTAATGAATATTCGCGATATCTGTGCATCCATCAGTAAAGGCGATTATTCAAAATTTTTTTCAGAGCCCCCTCTTTCAGGAAGTATTGAGGCATATGTTGATAAAATTCGTCACAAAGTCAAGGATGCCGGTCTTGTGGCAGAACGACATCTCAACTTTTTAAACAATGTACCTGTACCCATTATCATCTTGAATCGTCAGCTTGAACTGGAATACATGAACCTGGCTGCTGAAACCATGTTTCATGCCCCCATTTCAAAATGCCTGGGAGTCAAATGCCAGGATTTGCTAAAAGCAGATTATTGTAAAACAGGTGATTGTAAAGCCCAGCGTGCGTTAGTCAATGATGTTACCCTGACCACAGTTACAAACCTTAACATAGAAAAAGCTCCACATCCGGTAAGGTATACCAATGTTCCTATCCATAATTCTGAAGGTGATATCGTGGGGGTAATGAAATTTATCATGGATATTTCCAGAGAAATGAAACTGGTTCATATGGCTGAAAGAATTTCAAAAGGCGACTATTCTGTTGAAATTGAAACACAAGAAGAAGACAACCGCCTCAGTGCGGCACTGAATCAAATGACTAAAACACTTCGAGAAGTCACCGAAGAAAACAAAAGACAAAGCTGGACCAAAACCGGTCAGACCGAATTGAATCTGCGTTTACGCGGCGAACAGGATATTCAAACCCTCTCTGAAAATATTATTTTTTACCTCTGCGATTATCTTCAAGCGCCAGTAGGGACGTTTTATGTAGAAAATGACACCAAACTCCGCCTGGTTGCCAGCTATGCCTATACCCATCGGAAAACAGTGAATAATGAATTTGAAATGGGAGAAAGCCTCATTGGCCAGGCAGCCCTTGAAAGAAAGATGATCATTTTCAATGAGCTGCCAGATGGCTACATGCATATGCAATCCGGCCTGGGTAAGGAAGATCCCGGTGCCCTGGCTGTAATCCCATTAATCTTTCATGATAAAGTTTTGGGGGTTATGGAATTTGGTGCGGTCCGAGCATTTACCCAAATACAGGTTGATTTTTTGCAAATGGTATCCGAAACCATTGCTGTTGCAGTAAACACAGCCAAAGCACGAACCCGAATGTCTACATTACTGGCCCATTCCCAGAATCAATCTGAAGAATTAAAGGTTCAGCAGGAAGAACTCCGACAGGCATATGAAGATCTGGAAGAACAAACAAAACGCTTGCAAAACTCTGAAGCCAGTCTTCAACAACAACATGAAGAGTTGACCCAGACCAATAAAGCCCTTGAAAAGCAAACCCAGCTTTTAGAGCAGCAAAAACAGGCCATCTGGAAAAAAAATGAAGCCCTGGAAAAACAGCAGGCTGTCATTCAAGAAAAAGCAAAGGATTTAGAAATTGCCAACAAATACAAATCTGAATTCCTGGCCAATATGTCCCATGAACTCCGAACACCTTTAAACAGTATTTTATTATTATCTGGTATTATTGCTGAAGACAAAGACAGCAACCTGACTGAAAAGCAAAAAGAATTTGCCCATACAATCAACATGTGCGGTACCGATTTACTGAACCTGATTAATGAAGTGCTGGACTTAAGCAAAGTGGAATCTGGAAAAATGGAATTATATCCAGATCATTTTTATATTCAAGATGTTATTTCTGTGGTGACCAAGACCTTTGAGCCGGTTGCCAATCAAAAACAGCTGGACTTCAATATTCATCTGTCTTCGGAATTGCCAGCCAAAATGTTCAATGATCAGCAGCGGTTAGAACAGATTCTAAAAAATATCCTGTCCAATGCATTTAAGTTTACCAGCCAGGGCGAAATTTCTTTATCAATTAAACGTCCACAGCATACTAAAATTGTTAAGGAAAATTATACCTTTACAAGTGATCAACTGGTATTGTTTGAAATTTCAGATACTGGCATTGGTATTCCTAAAGATAAACAAAAACAGGTGTTTGAAGCCTTTCAACAGGGAGATGGTACCACAAAGCGGCGTTATGGCGGCACAGGCCTGGGATTGTCTATTGTTAAAAGGATGGTGACCCTGATGGGCGGTCAGGTCAGTCTTGAAAGTGCGGTGGGTAAAGGGTCTACATTCAGTCTTGTACTTCCTGAAAATATGCCAGAGGATTGGCCCCATGTGATACTACCAACCGGTTATGACACTGATGAACTAACAAAAGCCATTGATTCCACTGAAATCCCACCTGCAAATGAGCTATCCAAAACAATTGAAATGGAAGATGAATCCGATTCCTCTGAGACACCAGAGCCAGAAATTGATTCCGATCCATCACCTGATAATCAAGTTGACACTGAAAAGCCCTCTGACTCAGAAAAACTGGCTGATACTGAAAAATCCATTATGATTGTCACTCAAAACGATACAATTACCACCCACCTGGTATCTATTGTTGAAAAACAAAAATATACACCCAGAATTGTGAATGATCCCGCAATGGCGCTGACATATTCACGTGTACAACTGCCATCAGGCATTATCCTGGACCTGGGACTGCCCCACTGGACGTGTTGGTTACTGTATATGCAATTACAACAAGATAAAAAAATGAAAAAAATTCCCCTTCACTGGGTATCAAGCCTTCATTTACAACCCACTGACAATCATGAACCGATTTTTTTCATCAAAAAAGATAGCAAAGATACTGCATTGCAATCTGTAATCAACTCAATGAATTCTCTATGTGACAAAACGCTAAAAACTGCCTTGATTGTCTGTGAAAAGCATAGTCATCTGATTAATCAATTTGAAACAGAGTTCAGTATGACATGTACTCACCAGTCTGATATATTGGAAGCATCTCAGTATCTTGCAGATCATTCAGTGGATGCCTTGTTTCTGGATTTATCATTTAAAGAATTGCAAGGCATTACAGACATTTCAAAGCTCGCTCAAAGCACTAAAAAAGCAAAGATACCATCATTACTATTCACTGATGCAGATATTTGGGATCAGGAATGGATTTTTCCTGTGATGGATGAATCGGGTGAGATTCAACAGCATCAATTTAATGTTATTGAAAGAATGACTGATGAGACCCTGTTATTTTTTCATCGCCTCAAAAAAACTCATGCTCACAAGACAGATGAGCCCCATTTAGTCCATGACAGGGATGCTGCATTAAAAGGCAAAAAATTCTTACTGGTTGATGATGACATGCGCAACGTGTTTGCAATCAGTAGTGTGTTGGAAGCACGTGGGGCAACAGTGATTGTGGGACGAAATGGCAATGAAGGCATGAAATGCCTGGATGAAAACCAGGACATTGATCTGGTTCTCATGGATATCATGATGCCGGAAATGGATGGTTACGAAGCCATTACGACCATTCGTAATATGCCAGAATATAAAAAATTACCCATTATTGCATTAACAGCTAAAGCCATGAAAAAAGATCGAGATAAATGTATTCAGGCTGGTGCTGATGATTATATGCCCAAGCCAGTTTATCCTGATAAACTGATTTCCATGTTGCGGCTTTGGCTGAACAGGTAGGTATAGATGAATTCGGAAAGTGAAAATATTGAAATTAACTTATTGCTTGAAGGCATATTCCAGAAGTATGGCTATGATTTCAGAGACTATTCCCGGGCGTCTATCAAGCGAAGAGTCAAACACACCCTATCCATGCATGGCCTGAGTAGCATATCAGAAATGTTACATCAGGTTTTATACGATGAGCGCTTTTTCAATACACTGTTGATGAATTTTTCAATTAATGTCACAGAAATGTTTCGAGACCCGCTCTTTTATCAATCTCTGCTAAAAACAGTGATCAGCGCGCTGGCAAAACGGTCATTTATTCGTATCTGGCATGCAGGGTGTGCTACTGGCGAAGAAGCTTACTCTATGGCCATTATTTTGAAAGAAGCTGGCCTTTATGATCGTGCCAGAATATATGCTACCGATTTTAACGAAGAAGTTATTCGCAAAGCCAGAGAGGGAATTTATTCTATTGATAATATGATTAAATATGGAAATAATTATAGTAAAGCTACAGGGAATAATAGATTTAATAAGTACTATACGTCTCGCTATGATTATGCGATTATCGACCGCTCTTTGCGAAAAAATATCATATTTTCAGATTATAATCTGGTCACAGACCATGTATTCTGCGAAATGGATCTGATTGTTTGCAGAAATGTGTTGATCTATTTTAATAAAAAACTCCAGAATCGTGTCATTCACTTGTTTATCGATAGCCTTACATCAAAAGGATATTTGTGCCTGGGACTTCAAGAAAGTATTAAATTTACAGATTATGCAGATTATTTTGACGAAATTGCCAAAAAAGAAAAGATTTATCAAAAAATTGATTAGGATATCTCGAAAAACAAGTTTCGCCCATTCGCCAGTTTCAATTGACATCAATATGTTATTTTTGTAATGTTTACATATTTACATACAAACGACAAATAACCCAATTCAACAAAAAGACTACAAAAAATGACCCTTGCCTTTAACTTTGCGATGGTGGAACCGAAATTTGATAACATACAGGATGCCTTTCAAAGGTATGTAAATAAAGTCATTAATGACTTTTTAGAACGTTATTCACAATATTTTGCCAATGAAAAAATTTCTGAAATACGATCATACGTAAAAATAGACGAAAAACTTCAGGAACTATTCTTTTTGTTGCGCACGACATCAACTCAAAGTCTATATGTTCATCGATGAATATGACAATTTCACCAATACAATACTCACAACATCCGGCAAAAAAAAATATATAGAGATGACTCATGGAGAAGGATCACTCCGATATTTTTTTAATTAATTTGTTGAAGGGATTGACATCAATGCCTGACTCTGGTCTGGACAAACTGTTTATTACTGGTGTTTCACCGGTTACGATGGATGATGTGACCAGCGGTTTTAATATTGGAACAAATGTCAGCTTAGATACCAGTTTCAATGAATTTATGGGCTTTACTGATAGTGAAACCATGGACATTTTGAAGTATTATCATCAGGCAGGACGATTGTCTCTTGAACCGAATTTTTGAATGGATATCATGAAACAATGGTATAATAATTATCGTTTTGCGCCAGATGCCCAAACTGTTTTGTTTAATTCGGACATGGTGCTGTATTTTGTTCAACAAGCCATGAAAGGAACAAAATTTCCCAAAAAACTCATTGATCAGAATGTCAAAATTGACTACAAAAAACTGCGTTATTTAATGACAATTGATAATCAGTTAAATGGCAATTTCAGTCGATTGAAAGATCTTATCGAAAATCAGGAAGTTGTGTCCGATATTGTTGACAGTTTTCCTGTGGAACAATTAATTGATCAAGAAAATTTTATCTCTCTTCTGTATTATTTTGGTTTATTAACCATTCACAACTCACAGGGGGTGCAGTCACTTTAGGACGACGCTTTTAATATGGAAGGATCCTGATATAGTACCTTGTAGTTCCTATCATATTGTTTCTTTTCATAAAAATCCCAATATAAATCGAAATCGCCACTTATTTTGATTGAACGAAGTTTAAGAACCGCTTCAGCACCTTCCAGTCCCCACCTTGCTCCAGTTATTCCCATTCTGTCTTTTACTAAATACCGGCAA
>Ga0272440_1000673_pt1 | contig 28728 bp, 18 predicted proteins | sample SSMMMBAug17_FD_192440 | JGI IMG/M metagenome (GOLD analysis project Ga0272440, IMG submission 192440) | Marine sediment archaeal communities from Little Sippewissett salt marsh, Falmouth, MA, United States - SSM-MMB-Aug17 | ecosystem: Environmental > Aquatic > Marine > Wetlands > Sediment ... | reverse complement strand
ATACATGTTTTACCCTGGCAACAATTTCTTGAAATGCTGTGGCAGGGTGAGCTTGATAGTTAATTTCTGGTTTTATATTGTACTCCTAACAAAATATGTCTTTAATAAATTGTTTAATATAATAATCTTACAGAGGTAAGACTTTTGTAAGCAACGAAAATGATTTTGCTCATAGGTTTGATATCGGTTTTTGTTCGGCGGGGCATGATTTCTGCCTTGCTGTACATTGTCGAGATCATGCATTCCTTGTATGAAATTCACTTCCCCTATACTTTGCATACGCCCGAAGAGACGTAGCATACTACATCTCTAAAGTTACCAAACCTATACAGTTTTACATATTTCAATGATTTTATCAGCAACCTGTTCTGGGCTCAGATGTTCTGTATCAATTTCGTATTGAGCGGCGCTGGCATATATTGGTGTTCTTCTCTTCAAAACTTCATCCACCTCATCGGTGAAACTTTTTTCACCTGTTAACGAAGGTCTTTCAGTGTCTCCCTGAATGCGCGAAACGATTGTTTGGGTTGAAGCCTTTAACCAGAAAATACAGGCGTTGGCTTTCATTGTATTGATATTTTCAGATCGTTCAATAACGCCCCCGCCAGTATCAATAATAATGTTATCAAGGGCTGCCAATTCTCTGACAACGTCAGATTCCATATCCCGGAATGCGGACCATCCTTGACTGTCTACAATATCTGGAATGGACTTTCCAGCCTTCTCAACAATTCTTGCATCCATTCCAATAGATTTCATCTGAAGGCGATTGGAGAGAATCTCAGCCACCACGCTTTTTCCTGTGCCACGATATCCGATCAGTGATATATTCATGATTTTAAATTCTCCATGACGACCCGGCGCATCACCTCAACTGGCGCGTCCACACCGGTAAATTTTTCAAATTGAAGCGCTGCCTGATTGATAAACATTTCAACGCCTTGAATTACTTTAAGACCCCGAGACCTGGCATCTGCAAGCAATTTCGTCTCAAGGGGTGTATATACGATATCAAAAACAACCTGTCCGGTTCTAAACAATTCAGGCGGTATCAAGGACGCATCGACCTTTGGATGCATGCCGATGGGTGTACAATGAATGATGACATCTGCTTTTTCCATTTCTTGGACGAGCGTTTGTTCACTCATCAACCTGGAGTTGATTGGTGTATCTGTACCGGTCTCAAGGTCGTCATTTAATTCCTTTAGCTGAGCGTCATCAATATCAAGGATTGAAAGCCCTTTTAAGCTGGATTTCTGTGCAAGGGTGAATGAAATCGCTCGTGAAGCACCGCCTGCGCCAAGCATCAAAATGTTTTTTCCATCAATTTCCACATCATTATCAGCAAGTGCCTTTAGAGCGCCTGCACCATCTGTACCCAATCCAATCAACCGATCCTGTTCATGAATAACTGTATTAATTGAGCCAATGTTTCGGTCCACAAGGGCAACGTCATCCACATGTTTCATCACTTCAATTTTATGGGGGATTGTGACACTCATCCCCCGAAAATTTTTAAACGCACGCATCCCTGCCATTGCGCCACTTACATCTTCCACCGGACACGCCACATAGACATAATTTAGATTCAAATGTTCAAAGGCAGCATTGTGTATTGCCGGTGAAAGGCTATGTTCAACCGGATTCCCAATTACCGCACAAACTTGTGTGTGGCAGTCAATTATACTCATTTTTCAAAACCTCCTTTTGGATTATAAATAAAGATGTGTGTTACCAGGCCCCAATCAAAATAATATCAACAAAAGCCCCTACAGAAAACAAATTCGCATCCTCAAATAACAAGACTCCCTGTCCTTGTGGGCCCACCCATTGCACAGGATCCACCAGTCCTGCACTCACCGAGCATTTAATTGCATATTTTCCCTGGCTATCCAGGCCATTGAATTCAAAGGCACCATTTGTGTTCATGGACACACGTTGAACAAATTCACCCATCTCATCAAACAAGCGAACACTGATTTTTATTCCTTCAGGGGGCAATTGCAGTCCACTATCTGTAATACGTCCTTGAATGCGTCCTGCATCAGCAATCATCAAAAACTGCACATAGGCGCCAACAGAATGCGGTCCTTTCACATCAGTTGCATAACCCTCCTTTTTCGCAGATAAGGTATACATATGGCCTGTCAGTGGTAAACCACTGATAAGGTATTTTCCAGAATGATCCGACCGAACACTTTGCTGAATACTGCCATCATCCGATTGAATGGCAATGCGAATATCTGACAGATAGCCCCCCTTTTCATCCTGAACCAGACCGGTTATGGCCCCGCCTGGTGCTAATTTGATCTGCAAATCCTGGATAGCATCAACAAATGGAATTGTTTGTGTGGCATAGTCTGGATGTCTGATTGTCAGCTCATAATCATCGGCCTGGGGTAAATGATTGAAAGCAAAGGAACCATCGCTGGCACTGTCTGTGCGGTCATCGGTTTGAATGGATGCTGCATAGGCTGAAATCCAGGCATCTTTGATTGGCTCATTTGTTAATGATAGAATTGTTCCGCTGATTTTAATTGCAGCACCCAGTGTGATATTTTTTTCAATGGTTTGATTGACAGTAAATGGGCCATCAATATAATGCGAAATGGCTTGATCCGCATGGGGCAGTGCTGTCATAAACATGTCAGTTGCCTTTGGGACCCCTTTGAATGAATAATTGCCTGTACTGTTGCTGATTGTTTGGGCATGAAAATCTCTGGATGATGACCACACTGAAATATCAACATCAGGCAAAACCATGCCATTAAAATCCTGGATTGAGCCAAACAGGTCAAAACCTTTTTCAACAATGCATTTTAGATCTGATGTACCGGTTGCAATCATGCTGCGAACAGTATTGACATAGGGTAATGCTGGATTGATTGTCAACTGGTAGTCTACAGATTTGGGCAGTCCTTTTATACAAAAATTGCCATGAATATCTGAGAAGGTATCATTTTCTGCGCCGGTGATTTCCGATTTTGCGCTGATCCATGAAAACTGCACTGCCCGACCTGATGCATCCCTTAAAAATCCACAAATGGATTCACCGGCTGTCAGATAAATGTTTATTGCCGGTGCATTTTGGGTGGATACATCAACACCAATAGCGTGTTCAGGATTCATGACACTCTTTTCTGGGGTGTGATAATAAATTGCCGGCATATCAGGTATCCATGCACTGACCTGATAATCACTGGCAGGCGGCAGCCCTTCAATGAGATACGTGCCATTTTTATCGGTTCGTGAAGATCGATAGACATTCAATGTCTTTGATTCAGCGGCAATTAAGGCAAAAGATACAGGCTGATTGTCATTTTCATAGAGTGTGCCAGCTATCTGTTTACCCTGAATCATTGTAAAATCCACTGTTGATGGCACCCCCACTGTCTGTGCATGTTCTTCTTGAAAGGTTTCAGAATGATACATCATGGGGGCAGCATTGGACCAGACCGATACAATGTAATCATCGCCAGGAGGAAGACCTTTAAGTTCATAGGATTTTGGCAATGCATTATCAAAGACCAGTCGGGCATTATTTGCAGAGCCCTGGCCTTGTGAAACTGCATCCACAAATACAACATCGCCAGCCTTAATACCCGGCCAGGGGGTAATGGTTCCAGATATACTGCCTGTTGATGCGTGTTGTAAGGTAAAATCAATATTTCTTGTGATTCCATCCACTAAAACATCTTCAGCATCGTTAAATTGTGTGCCATTGGGATACACCTGATAAGGATAGTCCATTGACCACAACTCAACCCGATAATCTGGTGCTGGTGTGAGGGCTGTCAGGGTGTAAACCAGTGGGAAGCCATCACCTTCAAGATGAATCAATTGTCCATCTTGAATGGATTGTGCCCATGCGCTGATCTGAATCCTTTTGTCGGTTTCCAAACCAAAGACAGTCCCAGTTATCTGATTTTTTGGGCGCTCCAGACTGATATTAAAACCTTGAATATGATCATCCACACCAATATATTTGAGGCGTTTATCAGCAAAACCATCTGCTTTGACAGTGAGTTCATAAGTACCGGCGGCCAAGGCCTGTAATGAAAAATTGGCATTGATTTGTTCTGAAGTGCTATAAGTTTCAGCCCAAATACCTGAGCCAGATGACCACGCCTGGATCAAGGCATTGGGCACAGGCTTACCATCATAGGTAATTCGGCCACTCAATTGATAGCCAGGCATTAATATCATCTCATAAACAGTGGTTTCAGAAGGGCAAACAGGGGTGGTATTTTCCCAGGAATGCAGCCAATCTGAATTACTTGTTGCCCCATAGTAAGCTGGAATAAAAGGGGGTTGATTGATCGAAATAATATAATCACAGACCCCTGGACGCAAGCCTGTCATTTCAAAGCGGCCATTGGCATCAATTGCAATTTCTCCACCTGTTTGAGTACTTTCAGACCAGATATTGACAATCAAGTCCATGGGCGCTGGAATGCCTTCTTTTTCAGCATAGACAATGCCTTGAATCAAAGCACCAGCAGTCAGCTTAAAATTAATTTGTCTGGCATCTTCTAATTCAAGATTCACGTAGGCGGCATCAGTGAGGGTATGAGACGATGGATAGTACTGAATGGGATAGTATTGTGGAAAAACTGCCACGCGATAATCAGAATAATTGGGAAGATTAACCAGGGTGTATTGACCATCGTTGTCTGTTTCTGTCTGCCCAAAGGCTGTCATGGCATGGGCTTCTGACCAGGCATGAATGGGTATGTTAGCCAGGGCATATCCATTTTCATCAACAACAGTTCCCTGAATGGAAAGCCCTTTTTGAAATACAAAATGGATATTTTGATCATTGGTTGTAACCATTGTAGCCTTTGACACCTCTTTGACCTGATTGTAAATCAATGCGGGATAATCTGGTGGATTTACAGAGACCTGATAGGTCACATAACCTTGATCACTGCCAGCCCGAAGGCATTGTATTTCGTAATCCCCATGATTATCAGTAAAAGCACCATTGCCAATATCAAACAGGTCGGACCAGGCATTGACCCAGACATTGACCAGAGGCGTACCCATACTATCTGTAACATTGCCGGAAATTGTTCCGCCAGTGTCAAGAATAATATCAATTCTCTGGGTGGGGGGTGTTGCTGATGGCACCTTTGTGGCGGCCTGATATGTTCGGGTACTGTAAACTGGTAATTGATCGCTGATTATACTGCCTGGCGCCATATAATAGTAAAATTCACAACCACAGAATTCTGACCATGCGGAGATGCGATAATCATCAGATTCAAGTAAGCCGGTGAATGTGTAAAAACCATTTTCATCGGTCATCACTGTTCGGGCGATATTATGCTTTTCCGAGTAGAGACTCACCTGAATGTCTGTTATACCGCGCTGTCCGCCATCATGCACCTTGCCAGTGATGCCATAAGGCTTTGCTGGTGGTATTTTGAAATTGATATTTTCAAGATCGCTGTCTCGGGTAGATTGACGATCTGCGGACTGAAGGCTCAGTTTATTCAAAAAGTACACAGGTTGATACTGGCTCAAATCATGTGGCCAGACAGATACAATCCAGCCATCGGACACCGGCAGTCGGCTTAAAGTATAATCGCCAGCTTCATTGGTTAGGGTTTGCATGAATAAATGGTCATCCTGCCATAGTTCTACTGTTACTTCAGGAACAGGGGTGTTGTTTATTTGATCCACAACTGTGCCGGTTATTTTTCGGCCTGTAACATGAATATAGGCTTTTTTCTCCATTACAGAATTGATTTCATCAACCCGGGCAATGAGTTTTACAGTATACCGCCCTGGCGTTTCATATACATGGTTGGGATTTTTTTCTGATGATGAATGAGAATCGCCAAAATCCCAATCCCAGCTATTTACAGATGACAGAGTGCTTTGATTGATGAAAGTAACAGTCAATGGCGCAAGGCCTGTCTGTGAGAGTGTGACAAAATCGACCTTTGATGCATCAACTGTCACACATTTGTCAAGTTGTGTGTGAGCGCTTCCGCCATATCCAGAAACAGTGAGTTGAACATCGTAATCCCCCGCATTCATATAAGTATGCACTGGATGTTGCGCAGAACTTTGACCGCCATCACCAAAATCCCACAGCCATTGCGTAATATCACCTTTGGATTGATCCTCAAATTGAACAGTGACAGGTGCAGTGCCTTGTGACGTATCCATAGTAAACAATGCAATGGGAGCAGGCACGTATTGAAACAAGGGTTTGATTACATGGACAGCATTGAGGGGTGGAAAAGTGTACCATTCCAGGGGCCCCATGGAAACATCATCGATTAAGAGGTCTGCCACCACGTAATTGGGTTCTGGTATGATATGAAACACTGGCTGATCCCCGGCAGTCATTGGCAATACGCCTTTGGGTTCAATTGTTCCCCCATTGGTTTCAATGCAGGTAATGGTATAAACAGTGCTTTCCCAAAAAGTTGCGGTGATACTATGGGGTTCGGTCACATTCCAGAAGGTATACGATGGCTTTGGGCCAATGGGGTGACCATCAATGTACACCGATCCAATAAGATACCCCACTTTGGGCGTAATCCGAAAATGAATCCACTCCCCTTTTTTGACCTTTGCCGGATGCCCCGGGGTGATAGTGCCATGGGTCCAGTGATCCACTGTAATTGTCACTTTATCCACCAAAAGTGTGAATGTGGTACTTGCGGTCAGGCCTGCGCTGTCGGTGGCCAAAATGGTTGTGGTAATGGCACCATATTGCTCAAAAGCCGGCATAATTGTCAGGGTATACATTTCTGGAATCATGCCTGTTAGATCAATATTCAATTGATATGGGGTTTTATCTTGAAACAATACCCATTCAGATGGCACCACCTGGTTATTGTCAGCATAGACATTTAATGTCAGGGGGCCGCCTTCAGCATCAACCACAGTAAATGGAATGGGACCGGCTTTTGTATTGCCATAGGTCAACAAATCGTCAATTGCTGAAATTTCAGGGGGATCTTCAACCGGTAACACAGTAATGGAAAAAGATTGACTTGCCGACATTGCACCATCTTCCTGGCCATCAAGTGCCAATATCGTAACTGTGCCTGAATTGAGCTGGCCTTCAGTGGGAATCCATTGGAGTACACCCATGTCTGAAATGGACATTCCCGGTGGGGAATTCTGTAATAAAAAGACAATATCAGTGCCATTAACACTGTCGTCTGGATCAGATACAGTGACTGTATGGGTATATAGAATATCTTCAGTGCCTGTCAGTCCTGGTGGACTTGAAGTGATTGTTGGTGGATCATTTATGGGATTGATTGAAATCACAAAAGGCTGGGATTCAGTGACAGCCCCATGCATATCTGTAATATAGAAGGTAAAGCCATCATTGAGAGTTTCGCCGCCATCATGGACATAACTGAGGCGGCTGGTATCAATATCACCCTGAGTCAATGTCAGACCGGTTGAAAGTGGGATGGCATCCAGGTAAAGTGTGCCATGTTGGGGCAAATCGCTGATTGTATAAAATAAACCTTCATCTGGATCGTCTGGATCAGTGGCTGATAAATGATCCTTGCTTAAAATTACAGATTGTCCTTCATTAACCTGGGCACCCGTGTTGACAGATAAAATGGGGGCATCATTTGTGGAAAACAATTGAATAATCCGCTCAGAGTGTAAGCTGCTGCTTGTGCCATCGAAAACAGAAAAAGTAATAAGTCTGTCATTGGTGTGTGGATCATCTTTTTGGTTGTGATATCGAATGGTTCTGAGGGCCGCCATATAATTAATGATTGTATCAAGGCCTGTGAGAACCAGAACATTTGTGCCATACTGCATGCCGGTACTGGTAATATTGTTAATGGTTTCAGGGTATATTAGCAGATCTTCCCCCCCTGCCACATCACCTTCATGAAAGCCCTGGGCGATCATGATCGTTGCACTGGACATGGTCTCGCTATCATAATCAGAGATCTGAATACCATTGTCAATCACTTGAAAGGAATTTTCCTGATACTGAATTTTGCCTTCACTGCCGGTTAAGATTGGGGGATCATTAACTGGTATGACTGCCATGCTTTGGGTGACTGAAAGGCTTTTTGCAATTGGGTCTGCCACTGTCCATTTGATAACTCGGTAATGTTCTAATGGATTGTTGCTGGCATTGGAGTATGAAATATTTGCAAGGGCTGTCTGATATTGACTTAAACTGGCTTCACCAGTTAAAACCATCTCACCGGTCACTGGTTTCCATTTTCCCTGAATATTGCCAGTAGGGCTATAGGACAGAAAATCTTCATCAACCCGATAGGTGTCATCAATTATGTGAATGATTGCTTTGGTGAGGGTGCTGTTATCTGGATCGGATACCTGGATACCTGGGTCCAGCCGGGCCAATCCAGAGTCTTCGTAATATTGAATGGTTGGGTTTGCCAATGTTACCACAGGTGGATCATTGATTGGAATGATTGTAATGGTTTGAGTGATTGCCTGGCTTTCAACTGTTCCATCATAGACGCGAATAATGAGTGTCCGAAGCATATCTGTGGGCTGATTGCTGGCATTTTCATAAATAACATTTGCCAGAGCCGTTCGGTAATAGCCAATGGTATCCTGTCCAGATAGGGTGAGGGTGCCATCATTAAAATTCCCAGTGATATTGCCGATTGGCACCAGACTGAGAAAGTCCTCATCTGGCAGATAGTTTTCTATAATTGTCACTGTGGCAGATATCATATTTGGGGAATCCGGGTCTTCTATCTGCAATGCTTGCTTGAGTTTCATTTGTTCATTCTCTGTATAGCTGTAGTGGGCTTCACCGCTGACAACCGGTGGGTCATTGACAGATATCACCTGGATAGTACTGGTAATTGCATTGCTTTCATAAGTGCCATCATTGACAGTCAATTGAATGATACGCGGTGTTGTGTCCGGATCATCGCTGGTGTTTTCATATTGAACTTTGTTAATAAATCTTTGATATGAACCCGGACTGGCAAGGCCTTCCATTCTAAGATGACCGGTTTCCTGATACCAGGTACCATTGATAAAAAAGGTATCATCAAAAAGCAGCTCATCCTGATACATGTCATAACCACTGATAAATCGAATATCTGCACGGGTAAACAATGGGCTGTCAGGGTCGAAGACTGCAAGGTTTTCAATCACAGCGGCCTGGGTGTTTTCAGTAATGGAGATAATGGTGTTGCCACCGGTCAACTCAGGGGGATCATTGACTTGAACAATTGTCAGAGTCTGCGTAATGGGGATACTGGCATCAGCGTGATCCCATGCCTGATAAATAACAGGTTTGGTGAGTGGATCCGGGGCAATACTGGTATTGATATAGGTTAGGGTTTGAACCAGACCAATGTAATCAGATAGCGGGCGCGACCCTGTGAGGGTTAAAGTGAAATTGTTCCATGCAGATTGAATGTTTGGGGAATTGCTTATCTGTAAAAGATCCTGGGCGTTGGTATAGCCTGATGCAATTTTAATTGTCATTTGTGTGATTGTATTGCTGTCAACATCGGTGATGGAAAGACTTTGGGCCATTGGGACCGGGTCGGTTTTTTCGGTATAGGTTGGTGTATCGGTGAGGCTGAGGATTGGGGGATCATTGACCGGTATAATCTGGATTGTGCGTGTTACAGGGGCGCTCCAGGCCGCACCATCGTATATCTGAAAGCAAATAGAACGATTTTGGACTGTGGGATCTTCACTGCTGTTTTTATAGAGAATCTGGTCTAATGCCTGTTCCCAGCTTGCGATTGAATCTGCGCCTGTGAGGGTCAGTGTGGCAGAATCTGCATGCCAGGTATGATTGATATTGCCAGTTGGTGTAAAATTCAAGATATCTTCCTGGGGCTGGTATCCACTGGCAATGCGAATAACTGCCTGTTGCAGGGATTCATTGTCATAATCAGTGATTGTGAGGGATTGGGTCATGGATATTATGTCATTTTCTGTGTATGAAATAATGATTGGGTCAGCAGTCAATATTGGCGCGTCGTTTATTGGTTGAACTGTAATGGTTTGACGAACATCCATTGAAATATTTTGGCCATCATTGATCATGAATGAAATGATTCTATCTGTTGATGTTGGATTATCGCTGATATTTTCATACTTGACCCAATTCAAGGCGGTTTCGTACCAGCTCAGGGGTTGGGAGCCAAATATATTCAGGATACCACTGTCAGCATCCCATTCGTAAGTGCCACCACTGTTTTCATCCATGACAAGCCGGTCTGCCCCTTTTTGATATCCACCCGGCCGGATATACACAATAGCACTGGAAAGCATGGTATTATCGACATCCTCAAGCAGAATATTTGTGGCAATGGCAATGGGGCTGCCATTTTCAACATAGGCGCTGGTTGACCCTGCACCGGAAATAGTGGGTGGATCATTGAGTGGCGCGACAAACAGGGTCTGGGTGATTGCCTGACTTTGAGACAAACCATCGGATACCTGTATGCGAATAAGCCGGGTGTAAGTATTGGGGTTATCGCTGGTGTTTTGATATTTAACCAATTTAAGTGCATTCTGGTATTGTGCAAGGGTAGCCACCCCTGAAAGAGAAAGGGTGCCAGTTGCAGTCTGAAACGTTTTTGTGATGCTTTGTGTTTCTGTAAACAAGAGTTGATCTTCTGTGGACAGGTAACCATCAACAATGGAGATTGTCGCATTGGCAAGGGATGCGGAGTCCAGGTCAGACACAAGAATATCTGGCGCAATGACAGTGGCCAGACTCTCAGTGCTGGTTATTGTTCGGGTTGTTGCTGTAATTGTTGGCGGATCATTGATTGCAGTGATTGTCAGGCTGTGTGTTGTAGTTGCGCTGTCAGTGGTGCCATCGTTGAGGGTAATGGAAAATATGCGGGGCAAAGGATTGAGATTGTCACTGCTATTGGAATAGGTGATTGATTCCAGTGCGGTCTGGTAGGCAGCGATGGTATCCATGCCTGTCAACTGAAGGGTTTGAGTTTCAGGTGTGTACAGGCCGGAAATGTGATCATTGGATTTAAAAAACAGGATATCATTGTTATGAAAATTTTGTGAGATAACAATTTGGGCGCTTTCCAGATGGGTGTCATCAACATCCTGAATCACTGGTGATGAAATAATCTGTGCAGGCATGCTCTGTTCTGTGTACATGCCTGGTGGCCCCAAACTGAGAAAAGCTGGGGGGTCGTTTTGTGCCTTGATGGTCATGGCAAAAAGCGTGGTCTGGGTGAGTCCATATTCGTTTGTGACGCAAACAATGACATCCAGTTGACCATATTGATCCTGCCTGTTCAGCAGAAACAATTGAATGGTTTCCTGGGCGTTCATTACTGGATTAATGGCACGTGTAGGGCCAGCAATGCAGCCGCCATCATGGCAAATGGTAATATGCCCGGCATCAGATGGGATCAAATCTGTATTTTTTGGAATAACAGATATGGCCAGGTTGCCGGGTTCCTGTGTTAACACTGTGAATGAAATGGCATTGCTCAGAATATCCTCAGTCGTTTGGGTATTGGCAATGCCTGATATTTTGGGTGATGTTGATATTCGCAGTTCAAAGTTTTGACTATCAGACAAACCACCGCCATCAATTGCTGAAATGGTAATATTGGCTGCTCCCATAATCAAAGGTGTAATAGACAAACTGACCTGCCTGGGGGTATCACCTGCCATAAAGGATGTGCTTTGGCCATTGTTGTCAATAATAATCTGGGCATCAGGCACCACCGCCTGATTATCTGATGATACAGAGAGTGTCAGAGTTTCACCAATGGCATCGGTTACAGTAAAGCTCATTATAAATGTGCCGGAGTTGATATCAAATGCCTGCTGTGGAATATCGCTGATTACTGGCGGAGTATTGGGTAAAACATTAAATACAAAGCTTGTATGGTCTGTCAATGTATCATCAGATACTTGAATAAAAATTGTGGAAGAGCCGGTATTGCTTAAAGGGAGAAGGGTTAATGTTAAATCTTTACTGCCTTCATAAACGATCTCCTCAAAAGGTGTTGCTGATGCATCAATTTGAATGTTTGTATCCAGATTGGGGACAATGGCAGGTGCTGATGATGTTACAGAGACCCTAAGGGTTTCACCATTTGTATCTGCAATATGAAATGGAATTTGACGAGCAGTATTGACAGTGCCGGTGTGATCGGCAATGGCATTGATTACTGGTTTGTAGTTCAAGCTGTTGACATCCACCCGAATACGAGCGGTTTGGGTATAACCGGTATCAGACACTGCTACAGTAACAAATAAGCTGCCAGAAACGATTTGGTCCGAATCCTTGACAGTCATTTTACCGGTTGCAGCATTCATAGTAAAAGCATCAATGTCGCCATCAATCATGGCATAGGATAGGGCATCACCATCAGGGTCAGTGGCATACACAGTGGATACCAAAGTATTTGGGGGCACCCCATTTCCAACAGTAAAGGTTTGATTGTTTATCTGTGGTGGATTGTCATTAATATTGATTAAATTAACACTGATAGTGGTAATATCGTCAAATTTGCCATCAGATACAGAGACAGTCAGATAGAGATCCTGATAGGTTTCATAATCCAGATACGTTTTATCTTTAACACGAATGACACCCGAGCTTGCAATGATTGTCAGGGCATTGCTGCCAGTGCCGCCGATAATATCATAGGTGAGATTATTGTAGCCGGTATAGGTATCTGGATCATTGGCAATGACCTGATCAACAGATGTGCCATTGGCAGTATTTTCTGTTAAATTAATGGCCTGAGGCTGTATTTGTGGAGATTCGTTAACATCGCCAATATGCAAAACAACATTGGAATAGCCAGCGCTGTCTGAAACTGTAAGGGTATAGGTATGGCTTTGATCGGATTCATAGTCGATATGATAAGTTTCCGAGGCATTTAAGCGATACTGCAATTGTTGATCAATAAAATAATTGTCAATATAGAAATTGGTGTCAGTGATAGAAAAAGGGCCACCATTGGTTGAAGAAATGTAGGCCAAGGGCGTTCCTGATGACGCATTTTCAGGAATGGTATTGACCGGGTTGTTAATATACTGGATTGAAATATCATTGTGAATGGCCGACCATGCCAGGGCATGAAGTGTCAACCAGATAAGAATACACAAAGTCAGTTTTTTGTTGCTCATTTGAAATATTCCTTTTTTTGGGAGGGGGCAAAAGCCATAGCCATCAGGCTAAGCGCAAACTCGCTCCGGTGCTCGTTTCCAGGCTCTGCCTGGGAACGTTTTCCGAGGTGGCTCTGCCACCTACGAACTGAACAGGCGGCAGAGCCGCCAAGAAAAAGTTCCCAAGCAGAGCCTGGGAACGAGCACCGGAGCGAGTTTACGCTTAGCCTGATGGCTATGGGTCATAGGCCCCATAAATGCATGTAACCATTGTCTTGCAATAAATAGCGTTTAACAAAATGGTTAATTATTGTCAATTCCAATTTGATACAATCCGGGCTGACAAGGCATCATGTTGACATTAAATAATTGTCAACGTCATCATGAGAAAGGGAGATAATATGGCATAATGGGTTACCTTCCAATTGTTTTACCCCTTTACCTTTAACTGTCTCAGCAATAATGGCCTTAGGTTTACAAGCTGTATGATGTTTCATTGATCGTAAAACAGGCAATAAAGCATTAATATCATGACCATCAACACGAACAGTATCCCATTGAAACAACTCAAATATTTTTTCCAAAGGTTCCAGATCAATGGTATTTTTGCAATAGTCAAGCATGGACATTTGATTATTATCCAAAATGAGAAACAGATTGTTCAACCGATGATGACCGGCAAACATAATGGACTCCCAAACAGCTCCTTCATACAGTTCACCATCACCCATAATAACAACTACAATCGCTGGATTTTTTTTGGCCCGAAGGCCCAAAGCCATCCCAACACCGATCCCCAGGCCATGCCCTAAGGAACCACCATTAATTTCAATGCCTGGGATGCTGCAATCTGGAATATCACCAATTTGTGAACCTGCCTGATAAAGGGTTTTCAAATTAAAAAAACCGAGTTCAGCAAGAAGAATGCATAGTGATATTGCGCCATGAGCTTTACTGACAATCAATCGATCTCTATTATCCCAGTGGGGTTCATCTGATTTAAAGTTAAGAATGCCACCATAATACAGGCAAGTAAATATTTCAACATCTGACAATGATGACGCAAGGCGCGTGCCTGGTGCTTTTCCATGAAAACGAATGGTTTCTTTGCGAAGGCATTCGGCTTTTTGTTTTAAATATTTCATGTTCTATACTCCGGGGGCTGACCCCATAGCCGTCAGGCTAAGGCAAACTCGCTCTGATGCTCGTTCCCAGGCTCTGCCTGGGAACGTGTTCTTGGCGGCTCTGCCGCCTGTTCAGTTCGTAGGTGGCAGAGCCACCTCGGAAAACGTTCCCAGGCAGAGCCTGGGAACGAGCATCGGAGAGAGTTTGCCTTAATCTGACGGCTATGGGGCTGACCCAATCACTCATATGGAGTTCCTTTGCTGATGTAAGTTCAAATTAATGCGCCTGAATACAAAAAGCAATAAGAATTTAGGAATGAATTGGTATTCATTTGCATTGGCAAATATTTCTTGCGAAATACATAGAAGTTCTGTATGTAAGGTGACAAGGATATTAACATTATGATGAACGAAAAAGAAAAATTAGATCGTCTGATCGAACTGGGCATTGAACTTAATAAGGTTCAGGATCTGGACATTTTGCTGGAACGTGTTTTGCTTGAAGCGCGGACATTCACAAATGCTGATGCGGGTTCCATTTATATTCGTGAAAACGACATGCTTCATTTTTCATACACGCAAAACACAACGCTTCAAAAACAACTGCCTGAGGGAGAAAAGCTGATATATTCAACCTTTCGTATTCCCATTGACAGTACCAGCCTGGCAGGTCATGTTGCTGTTACCGGACAGGTATTAAATCTTCCAGATGCTTATTTAACTCATCCACAAGCGCCTTATAAATTTAGTCGTCAATTTGATCAAACCACTGGTTATAAAAGCAAATCAGTATGTACCATCCCTTTGAATACATCCCGAGGTGATATTCTGGGTATATTACAGTTAATTAATGCCCAGAATCAAGATGTTGAAATTGTTCCATTTTCATCCAATGATCAATCATTGATGCTTCATTTTGCCAGTATTGCCTCAGTGGCATTGGAACGCGCCCAAATGAATCGGGGCACATTTTTGAGGATGCTTCGCATGTCTGACCTTCGGGATCCCAGGGAAACAGGTGTCCATGTCAATCGAGTGGGGGCTTATGCTGTGGAATTGTATGAACGTTGGGCCATCAGACATCGTATTCATGAAAAGGAAATGGAAAAAAATCGAGATGTTATTCGTATAGCTGCCATGATGCATGATGTTGGCAAGGTGGGCATATCAGATCTGATTTTAAAAAAACCGGGGCGTTACAACCATGACGAGTTTGAAATCATGAAACAACACACAGTGCTTGGTGCTCGTTTATTTCTGGATGTTCAATCTGAGTACGATGAAGCTTCCTTTCAGGTTACGCTGAATCATCATGAGAGGTGGGATGGCAATGGTTATCCGGGTTATATTGATGTTGCAACCGGAGATCCTATCCCCAGTTTTATGCTGCCTGATGGACGCCCTAGAGGCAAAAAAGGGGAAGAAATTCCACTTTTTGCAAGAATCGTTTTTGTTGTGGATGTTTTCGATGCCCTGGCGACAGAACGATGCTACAAAAAAGCCTGGGAAGAATCCAGAGTTTTGGAAGCTATCCAGGATGGCGCTGGTACACAGTTTGATCCTGAGCTTGTGGAGATCTTTTTATCTGGATTTCATTCCTTTAAAGCGATTCAGGATCGATATCAAGATGATGTTTGTTAGAAAGTGAGAAATTCAGTATTTTTTAGCATCCTTATTGAAGCGCTGAAATTTTATCTTCAACTTGTTTAACGACTTCTTCAGATAGATTTTCAGCATATTCCAGATAGTCCTCATAAGCTTGAATGGCTTGTTTTTTTTTATCCGAATGATCAGCCAGTGCTTCCGCCAGGTGGAAACTGGCTACTGCCAGTGTTTTTGAGACTTCTGATTTAAATTTTTTATCTGCAATATCAGTATTGTAAACAGTTTTAAGCAATCTTACCGATTCACCATATCGTGCCTTTGACAAAAGCAAAACAGCCAGATTATTCATAGCAATAAGATCATCTGGTTTATGTGTCAAAAGCTTGCGTATGGTGTCGATGGCTTTGTCCATTTGCTGTCTTTGTTGATAAACTGATGCCAGATTGCGATATCCTTCAGGATCATCCGGTTTGAGTTCAATATAATGCTTAAATTCTTTTTCAGCGTCATCCATTTTTTTTTGTAAAAGATTGATTGTTCCCAAATTCATGTAAGCCACAGCATAATCCGGTTTAATTTCCAGGGCGTTACTGATCATATCAGTCGCTTTTTTGAAATCTTTTTTTACCATGTAAATCCAACCCAGATTGTTCCATGCCCGATAATGTTTTGGCGCCAGTTCAATGGTCTTTTCATAAGCTTTGATAGATTCTTCATAATGACGTTTCATAAAATACGCGCGTCCTAAATTGTAGTAGCCTGGGATGAAGCTGGGGTTTATATCAACAGATGCTTGAAATTGACGAATGGCATGTGAAATTTTTCCCAGTTGCGCAAAAATAGTCCCCAATTCAATACATTCCTCTGATACCTTGGGCGTCAAAATGATTAGTTTTTTAAATTGTTCCACAACCTGATCTTCATTGGCTTTATACAAATGGGCCTTGAATAAAACAATGTTTGCTCTTACATGAGCAGGGTCCTTTTTTAACTCAGCGACAGCTAGGTCAAAGGCAGATTTGACAGCATCGTCGGATAGTTTATCCAAATGGTGTGTCATGGCATTGAAAGCATCATCAATATTGCTGTAAAAAACTTTTTGCTGTTTGATTTGACTCGCATCCTCTTTGCTTTGCTCAGGATGCGTTTGAGACAGGGTGTTTGTTGCGGTACTTGAATGTTGACTGGCACATCCAATGATCAGGCATACAATAATTATTGCACTTGCTTTTTTCATGCGTCCTCCTAATGTCAATGTTATCATCAAATAATCACAGAAAAAAGCAAGTTTTATGCCTGAATTACAGCTATCTATAAGATACTGCCATTCAATTGTTTAAAATGGATATCCAGGGTATCATTTTGATACTGAATCAATGCATATCCCCCGGATGCAAAATCACCAGGATTTACAGCCCGGGTTCGACCAATGGTATCTTTACCCTTTGATTCATGGATGTGACCACACAATAGAATATCGGGCTGATACTTCTCTATAAAAGACAATACCGAACGACTGCCCACATGGTTTCCGGATGTGATATCTAATCGTGTGCCATAGGGCGGATCATGGGTAACAACAATGGTATGGGGCATATGGCTGATTGATTTCCAGGTTTCTTCCAACCATTCATTCAGCTGGTCTTCAGGGAATTCACCTGGTGTCTGAAATGGTGTTGGGGTAGACATTCCAACGCCCATTATGCCAATACCTTCGGATAATTCAAATCCTTTTCGGTGAATTGTCATATTTTTCTGGTCCAAATAATCCTGAATGGCCATACCATCCATGTTACCGGCCTGTGCATATACACGCGGATTTTTTGATGCAATCCTGGTGATCATCAAAGCCGCCTGGGAGAAATCGCCCCGGTTTGTTATGTCTCCATGAATGATCACACCATCCGCTTTTTCAAGTGTTGGGAAATGATCTAAATGGGAAACATTGTTGTGAATATCCCCAATTCCGATCCACTGTTTCATTTGCAATACTCCTTTTGAAGAGTTAAAAAGATTGTACCTGGGTGTACGCTAAAACGAAAGAAATTAGGCAAAAATTATGCCAGAAAAAAACATAATTGAAGGATAATAATGGCCGCTATGATATGGATTCACATTTTTCAACAAATATGAAGCATTCCTTCAAATGAAGGATGCTCAAAGAGAAATCAGTCCTCAGTGATTTCTGTTTTAAAAATTCTCATTGTTTGCATCAATTCTTCGGCTTCAGAGCTGTTCTTGATCGTTGCTTGATCCACATCCGCCAGGGCCGCATTTACGCTTTTAATTCGGGTATTTTGATCCTGTGACGATTCAGCAATTTTTACAACCAGATCCATCGCTTCCTTGCTTTTTTCGCCAAGTTCTAAAAATTCTTTGTTTACTTTTGATGCTATATTGTTATTGACTTCAATCTTGCGAATGGTATGTTCAATCATGTCTGAAGTGCTTTTTGCAGATTCCGCAGTTCGTAATGCCAAATTTCGGACTTCTTCAGCAACAACAGCAAATCCAGCACCGGCTTCCCCGGCGCGAGCGGCCTCAACTGCTGCATTCAATGCAAGCAAATTGGTCTGAAATGCAATGCCATCAATGGTTTTAATAATCTGTGCTGTCTTGTCACTGGATTCTCTGAGTGCCTGCGTTTCACGTGACAGTCTTTCGATTTCTTCAGATGACACTGAAATACTTTTTTCTACTGTTTTGATTAACGCATTTGTCTTGTTTGCTGTTTCTACATTATCTTCAGTAATAACAGCAACTTCTTTTACTGACCCGGAAATTTCTTCAATGGATGATGCCTGATTTCTGGCATTATTATCTACACGTTGCGCCACTTTTTGTGCATCATAGATTGCACTATTCAGGCTTGAAATAAAGGCATTGAACAATTGAGCCAACTGGCCAATCAAATCTTTGGAAAGCACAGGAATTCTTCGAGATAAATCACCTTCATCTTCCTTAAATAATTTCAACAAATCCACTATACTTGCCAATGGATTACTGACAAAGACTCTAACTGAAATATAGTTTCCAACCACCAGTAAAATGGTAATGAGAAAAATAATTACAATTGCATTGACCAATAGTGATTGTCGGATTTCAGATAAATAGGTATTGGCCTGGACAATAGATTTCTCTAAGGCTGTTGTGGAAAACTTAAAATAGGTTGTTCCGCCATTTTCACCCATTTTCCATGTACGATGACACCGAATGCAATCATGTTTTATTTCTTGTGGGTTATAGATTTCTATGGTGTCTTTCTTTTTTATGAATATCAGGTTTGAATCTGAATGAACTCTTTTGGCAATTTCAGATGACATTGATTTATTTAAAAACTGATTATCTGATGAATGGGTGACAATCCCTTCTCGTGAATACAAAGAAAATTCCAACAAGCCTTTAATTTTATTTTGATCTTCTAAAACATGTGAGAATTTTTCCATTTCTCCCCTTTCCAGGGAACCGGCAACAGATTGTTCAACAGAACGAAAAATATTCATGGCAAAATCTTTTTCTCTTTGCTCAAGAATACGAATATTGGATTCAGAAAACTGGGAAACCATATTATTGATACTATAGTAGCTGTAAGATTGGGCCAATGTAAGAATAATTACCAAACCAATCAGAAGCGTAAGGGTTAGTTTATAATGAATGCTCATGACTTGTTCTCTCCCTTTCGATATAGAGAAAATGATTTTTTACCAGGAAAGTCTTCGCTGGCACAGCCAATACAAGGGCCTCCAGCGTTAATACAGGAACTGACACCCGAGTTCCACTTATGAATGGTACAGTCTGCATGGGTTTCCGGTCCCAGGCATCCCAGCTTAAACAGACAGCCTTCCTCAGAAAATGTTTTGGCAAATTTTTGTCTCTCATAATCCGCAAACCTGGGGCATTGGTCATGGATTAATCTGGAGAAAAAATATTTGGGGCGCCCTTTGGTATCCAGTGATGGCAATCCAAACTGAACCACATGTGCGAGAGTGCCGATAATCCAGTCTGGATGAACCGGACAGCCAGGTAAGAGAATCAATGGTTTTGAGATGCTATGTTTTTTTAGGTAAGCAGGAAGTCCTATGGCACCGGTTGGGTTACCCTGGGCAGCAGGAATGCCACCAAAAGAGGCACAGGTCCCCACAGCTATAATTGCCTTTGCATTTTTTGATGCTCGCAAAACCTGTTCTGTAAACAATTCTTCGCCAATTATGCAGGATTTTGGCATTTTTTCAGGTATACTGCCTTCAACAACAAGATAATAATGCTTGCTGTCAATCGATTTGTTCAGAACTTCCATTGAAACATGTCCTGTAGCAAAGGATAGTGTGCTGTGAAACAACAGGGAAATATATTGGGTTAATAATTCATCAGTGCCAGGATGAACCGAGTTTAACAATGAAACAGAACAACCTGAACAGCTTTGACCTTGTAACCATACCACCGGCATGTCATTTTTTACGAGTGAATTTAATGCGTTTGCAATTTGAGGTACTGCAGCGTTTGTCAGTCCGAGTAATGCGGTCAGTCTGGCGCTCAGGGTAATAAATTCTCTACGTGTGAACATATATTGCTCCTTCTGGCCCCAAATATGAGGAAGCTATTTTTTGAGTATTCCTTAGGAATGCTCAAAAAATAGCTTCCCCATTATTGATATTGTTCGTTTTGAGGTAAATGTACTTTAGAGACTTAGCATGCTGCATCTCTACACGACCTTATTTTTTTTTGTACGTTCAAGAGAAATGAGTATGTTATTTTCAGAGCATTCCTTAGTGAACAGCACAGGCAATACAAGGATCAAAAGATCGCACAACCCTGACTGGTTCAATTGGATTATCAGGATCTGCAACCGGCGTTCCCTCAAGAGCTTTTTCTACAGCACCTGGATTGCCTTTGTCATCCCTGGGAGAACAATTCCATGTTGTGGGGACCACACATTGGTAATGACTGATTTTATAATTATCAATCTCAAGCCAATGTCCCAATGCGCCGCGCGGTGCTTCAGTCAGACCTATTCCCCTGGCACTTTTTGGAATCTCAAAATCCTTACAAACTGGTTTTCCAGGAACCAGTTGATCAATCCATTGAGAACAATGATCCGCAATCAGTTTGCACTCAATTGCCCGGGCAGCATGTCTTCCTGACATGGAAATAAGATCTGCCGGCGTTTTATTGATTCCTGAAAGAATGCTATCAATTAATTGTTTTGCAGGTGAATGGTTTCTATGATACGCAACCATCATGCGCGCAAGGGGGCCAACTTCCATGACTTGACCATCATAACGCGGCGCTTTTACCCAGGAATAGGCATCATTTTTCTCCGGTGCTGGCACTGTTTCTGAACGTTGGGGTTTTAAGCCAGATGCCGATGAATAATATGAATATTGGACATCTTCAGTAATTTTATCAATATTCAATTCGGTGAGGGTATCACCCTGAAGACATCCTGATGGCAGATAGGTTGCTTTACCATTCGACTCTGCAAACACACCATAAGCCAGAAAATTACCATAGCCTTTTCCCATATCAAAATATTCAGGAAAAGCGTTTGCAACTTCAAGGACATCTGGAATATAAGCGGTATCAATAAAATTTTGCAGTTGTGCAAGTAAGGATCGTATTGATGCAATCTTATAAGCGGTAATATTTTCTGTGATACCACCTGGAATCAAGCCCGGGGAATGTGGTAGTTTCCCCCCAAGGAGTGCGCCCATTTTATGCGCCATACGTCGCATTTTAAACGCATCAAGATAATGCTTGATTGCCAGAAAGTTGAGTTCACTATCTTCTATGTATTTGGCATCATAGGTTGGCAGAAATGGCGCTGCTGGATAAAGACTCTTGGATGCAAGTTGTGTCTCCACCCATGCTTTCAAGTTTTTCAATGCAGGATCTTTTCCCTGATAATTGTTGATTGCCTTAATATCAACAAAATCTGGGGCCGAAAGGTGATAAAAATGAATGATATGTGATTGAATATAATTGGCAGCTTGCAAAATATTTCGCATGAGCCGACCATTTTCTGGTGGATGAATGGCATAAGCCATATCCTGAGCGAGGATTGATGCAACCCCATGGGAAATTGGACATACGCCGCAGATTCGCTGGGTAATCTGTTGGGCGTCCATTGGATCGCGACCCTGTAGGATGATTTCAAACCCTCGAAACATTTCACCAGCGCTATACGCCTTTGTTACACGATTTGATTCTATTTCTGTGCGAATCGCAAGATGTCCTTCAATGCGTGTAATGGGGTCAATGTGGATTGTTTTCATTAATAACTACCCTGTTTTTTAAAGTTTTGTTCTTATTTCAAACTAATGACTGTTTGTCAACAACAAAAGTTGTATATGTGGGATGTCACCCATTAAAAATCAGGATAGCATGAATCAATTGATAAATGAAAAGTCCGCCATTGAACATCAATGATAATCTTCACGCAGTCATTGGCAGACTGAACGACTTTTCGTGAAATGGCATACAAGACATTGCTCCGATAAACTTTATCTATTTGATTATTTTTTTTCTCAGACACCAGCGCTGCATCCATCCATTCCTGGGCAAGTAATAATGCATGATATCTTTCTTGAGTTGATTTTAATGAACCGGCAGCAATATGATGGGTTTGTAACAAGGCAGTCAATCCAAAGGACAATATTGCCAGAGCAAACAACAACTCCAGCAAAGAAAATCCATTAGATTTGAATGGCAGCAATATATCCTCCATGAATGGCATCACTCAATTTTCCGGGTTTAACACAATCTCCAATGCATTGAAATGGAATACTGGTTTGAGATACCTGAGAGGATAACTGTTTTACAGATCGTGATCCGGATGCAATGACAACATGATCAAAATGTTGGTGGAGATTTTTTTCATTTTTTTCAAATATGAGTTTTTGATCCTTGATTTCCAAAACTTTTGCGCTGGTAATAATATTGACATGATACTTTTGCAACTGATCCAATAAAATCCATTTGGTTGATTTACCAACATCTTTTGCAACCTTTGGCTGCATTTCAAAAACAGTGACATCAATGGTGCCTTTGAACATCAATTGACGTAAGCGGTCTTCAGGTTCTGCCTGATAGGAAAACAGAAAATAAAGCATTTCCGGTGTCAATGTACCTTTTGAAGCGATATACAAAGCGGTTTCAAGACCAACCGATCCACCGCCAATGACTGCTGTTTGTTTGCCCAGAAAAGGATCATTTTTCAAGACATCCCATGCAGACAATACATTTGGAGCGTCCAGGCCCTTGATTGGTGGAACAAGGGGAGCCGCTCCCTCGGCAATAATGATATAATCTGGTTTTTCCTTTTGAATGCGGTGGATATCCATACAGGTGTTCAGGTGAAGGTTGACAGAGTATTTTTTGAGCATGGCCCGATAATATGTCATATAGGAAAGCAACTCTTGTTTGTGCGGTGGGGCTCCGGCAAGCCAGAGTTGGCCACCGATATCGGATTCTTTTTCAAAAAGTGATACGTAGTGGCCGCGTTTTGACGCAGTAATAGCGGCTTCCAACCCAGCCACTCCGGCACCGATAACCATCACTTTTTGTGGATTCTCGGCCTGTGTGATTTGTCTGGTGTTTTCAAAGCCTGCTTCAGGATTACCGATACAACCAACCGGTTTTCCTGAAAAAATTTGATCAGTACATCCTTGTGAGCATGCAACACATGGACGAATCTCCGAAGCCCTGCCTGTCATTGCTTTTTGTGGCCAGTAAGGATCTGCAATGAGAACGCGTCCCAGGTTGACCATATCGGCCATACCATTTTTTATGATCTGATCAGCAGTCATTGGATCAGCAATGCGATTGGATGCCATCACAGGAACAGAAACCGCCTGTTTGATATTGAATGCCAGGTATGCATAAGCGCTTCGGGGAAGATTCATAGGGAGTTGGGGAATACGTGATTCGTGCCATCCGCCTGTGACATTGATTGCATCAACACCCGCGCGTTCATATGCTTTGGCGATTTCCGGAGTTTCTTGATCTGTATTACTTCCCGATACAAAATCATTGCCTGCCATCCGAATTGTTAATGGATAATCTGATCCCAGTGCTTTTCTAACTTGTTGAATTACCGCAATTGGAAAGCGCAGTCGGTTTTCCAGGCTCCCACCATATTCATCTTCACGCTTATTACGCAAGGGCGATAAGAACTGTGTAAACAGGTAGCCGGCAGAAGCGAGTATCTCAACGCCATCAAAACCAGCAGTCTTTGCTCGTAAGGCCGCCTGAACATAGCATTGTTGTAATTGTTGAATATCATTACATGACATTTCTCGGGGTGTGGTTTTTGTATAAGGACTGTATACTGCTGATGGTGCAATGGGGGCCTTGCCATCAATAAGAATCGGATGAGAATAAGCGCCTGCATGAAACAATTGCACCCAGGCTTTGGCCGAATGCTTATGAATGATTTCTGTCAAATGTTTAAAAGCCAGTATACACTCATCTGAGTCAAGGGCAATGGTCGCTATACCTGAGCCAATAAAATCAATACCAACCGGCCCCACTGTAATCAATGCAGCGCCGCCGCGAGCCCGGGCTTCAAAAAAATGGTAGTATCGATCATTGAGTTTACGATCATAGGAATACAATAAACCCAGGGAGGGATAGGCAATGCGGTTTTTGATCTCAACGCTATTGATGTGAATGGGACTAAAAAGAAATGGATACATCATTGCCCTAACCTTTAGTTGTTTCTATTTTGGCAACAGCTGGCATGGGTACGCTATCAAATGATGGGCTGAAATCTGATGACAACAATGTGGATTGATCCATCGTCTGTTCTTGCTGTTTCTTTGATTCAGATATGGCCACATATTGATCGGCGGTAATATATTCTTCTTCAGGTAATTCTTCAATATCAACAGCATCGTCCGGATCATCATCTGGTGTTGGAATCATTTTTCCAAAAAATGATTTGACACGATTAATTAATTTGGGTTTGACAGAATTGTCATCAGTATCTTCAGGTGCAGATTGCTCTTGTTGTAAGCCATCAGTAGTATTAATTGATAAATCGGTTTTATGTTCAGATACTGTTTTTTCCTCAGGTAAGGCCTGAATTGCCCCATTTGACACCAAGACTGCCGCTTCTGGATTGTCTTCCAGAGATGGGGGATAAATTGCTGCCTGAGCATGGTTTGATATGGGAGAATCAGGTGCTTCATCAGGCAATGATTTACCTAGCTTTTTCGCGGCCCAGATGGTTAATTGTTTTCGATTAATTTTATTGTGATACAGGGAATGGACAGGAAAGCGCTTTCTAAACAAAATATTTTTGATATTTCCAGTGTGGGGATACGCCTGAGCCAAATGCGTCAGCTCATGGGTCAATGTGCTGATATATTTTCCAGAATCGCCAGGTGCGAGTTCAACTATCAGCACCGGTGTCTGAAATGGAACAGGGCCGACTCCCACAATGATGCACCGATAAACACGCTCATGCTGCATGAAAACAGCTTCACAAGGAATCGTGTATAAGGTTTCTTCTTCAGAAATAATAATTCGATCTTGCTTGCGACCACAAAACCAGAAATTACTTCTTGAATCCAGCCAGCCAACATCACCGGTTCTATGCCACATATATTTGCCATCCGGGATTTTATACAAGGCATCATCTTTGGTACTGTTGCTGTATTGCCTGGATATAGCGTCACCTTTAATAACAAGCTCACCAATGCCACCATCCTTTTCAAGCAAATCATCTGACCAGTTGTCAATAGGTCGATCGTTGACCTCAATAATACGCATTTCCAGGTCATCAAGCACTTTTCCCTGACAGATGCCAAAACCACGTTCGGTTTTTATTTGTGTTTCAGCGACGATTTTATGACTGCCAATGGTAGAAACAATTGGTGCTTCTGTCATGCCATAAAGGGGAAATATCTGGGTTTTTTCATTGATATAAAAATGTAATCGCTGCAATTCCTGGGCAGGATAAGGTTCGCCCCAGGCGCCAATGCGTTGAATTGATGGCAAAAATATGCCTTCTTCCCTTAAAAATTCAGCCAGCATCATCAGTCGGGTGGGAGACATGAGCAGATGTGTTATACCATGATCCCAAATGTTTTCCACAAGGAGTCTGGGATCCATTCGACATGCGTTAAGACTATGAGAAACTGGAATAACATTGCGAATGCCTAAAGTTGGCGCCAAAATCATAAATAAGGGGAATGTTGTAAACAAGGTGCTATCTGGTGTGATAGCCATTACAGATTTCATCAATTCGACTATGGCATTGAGGGTGCCATGTGATAAAATAGTGGGTTTGGGTTTGTCGGATTCACAGCTCGTTGAAAAAATGATGATGCCAGGGTCATGACTGCGCATTTCAGCTATCTGGATAGTTGTGGGATCATTTTGTTGGAGATCTCTGATACATATTCCTTTTGAAAACCATCGACGATGGGTACTGATTTGAAGATGAATACTTTGATAGCTGGCTGAATAAATCATTGGCGCCACTTGATATTTTGGCTCTGAGATCAATACCTCAGGTTCAACTGCTTTAATGCACTGTGCTATTCTAGCAAAGCCCAAGGATGGTTGAATCAAAATTGGAACAGCGCCGATTTTTAGAAGCGCATATACGATAGAGAACCAATCAATACCCGGTTGCATCTGTAACGCAGTTTTAGTTCCTCTAATCACACCAGCCTGCTGAAGCCCCCTGGCAAGTTCACTGGAGCGTTGGTTGAATTGTCGAAATGTAAGATGGGTATACGCCATTTTACTATTGTTATCTCGGCCGGACAGGCTTATTATTGCTTGTTTATAAGCGGATACTTGCGCCAGTTCTACAATATATCCTGAAATGTTTGCTTGTTCAGTAGAACGTGATGTGACGCTCGCTGTTTCGTTTGTCTGGGGATTATTTTTTATCATGGTCATAATTTTATCTCTTTTTAGCCTTTTCTGTTGTATTGCAAACAAAAGGCTGTTTCAATCATTTTTTATAAAACACCTCATCCTTACTTTTTTGTACGATCTATGAAATGAGGATGTTAGTAAAGTATTCTTAAATATCTTAACTTGAGTTGAAATTCAAGCTTATTTTTATTCGGACAGCCTGAAGCCTTTCAAACCCATGCGGATACTGGCAGCAAACTTTCTATTACCCATAGTTAGCGAAATGTATTATTGGGCACCCGAACCCGGGTTTGAAACCATAGCCGGTCTTTGGCGTTGCTTATTGGATTTATATCTTGTGATTGTGCTGTTATATTAATTTCTACCGAACCAATTGATTTTAATGGTGAAGGTGGATCTGACATTTCCTGTTCAGAAAGATCAAAATATCGAAAATGCAAAGATAAAATATTTTCTGCCACTGGCTGAGGGCGCCGACTATTTCCAGTACATCGACCGAGTTTATACAGACCACCCCCCTGGGGATACAAAAAATATATCACTGTTTCATTCTTTGAAGCCGCCTTACCATCCCAGGGATATTCACTGTCAAAGGTGATATGAATTGAATTTGAATCTGTATCATGTCGGTCTTTGTTATCAGTCTCATTCACAAAGCCGACCTGTCCCATGTTTAACGGGTCGCAACCGCATAATCGAATATCGTTGGACATTATGGATACAGCAGTGCGGAGATCCTGAAACAATGCAGCTTTCACTGACTCAATTCGATACCGGCAAATTGTAACCGAATAGAATTGATAGCCTGCAAAAATAACAAAACATAAAAGGCAGATATAGATAACAACTTCCATAATGGTGAAACCATTTTTTGTCGGCAGTTCAGGCCAGTTTTTCATTGCTTTATCAGAATTCTTCCGGCCATAGATGTTGTCACACGGAGCTTTTGTCCATTAATATCTTTTAAGGTGATTGTTGCAAGGGATGCAATGGTTCCATTGGGATGAAACACTGGATTATTGTTCCAGGATAATATTGAAACCCCTTGTTGATCAATCCGACCGATATAAAAACTTTGATTTTGTTTTTCTGGTAAATAATCTGCCAGATGTGATGCATTCCCTTTTTGAATTTCATAGTCCCCGGCTTTAACAAACATTTTGGCCCGATCAAAAGCTATCCGATATTGACAGTTTGTTTTTGCTGCAAATGATGCTGCCCGCTGCATATCAGATTTCAGTTGTAATGCTGCGGCTTTCAGTCGCAATTTGGGCAGATACTCCTTAAACCCCATGAGACTGACTGCCGATATTGTGCTGATCAGTGATATGGCCACTAATAATTCCACCAGGGTAAATGCCAGGATGTTGGATTTGAATTTTAGCATAAGCCCTACCATTTTTTTTTGTGCCTCTATAATATATAGACACGAAATTTTTGAAATTCTTACACTAAAAATTCATTTTTTTTATTTTTTTTCAATTTCCATGATTGTTTTTCCTTTTGGTTTGTTGGCAGTCATTGGTTATTTTTGGATTTACGTGCACTTTGAGAGACTTCCCACCATCCATTACGTCGAGAACCAACACGAACTAATAAGCCTTCCTTTTTTAGATAACGAATTTGCATTTCAACAGCCCTGCTTGATATATTCAGTTTTTCGGCAAGTTGTGAAATAATCAAGATGTGACCCCAATCCCCCAATCCCTTGCAATAAAAAAGCATCATAATGATTGATAAGAATGCTTTCTTGTGATAAATAAGCATTTAAAACGTTATTTTTTATTTCTAAAGCGAGTGAAGTTCATACGAGTAGTGCTACAGCAAAACTTTTGAAAATTTATAAATCAGGATAAAGGAGAGTGACAAATGAAAAAAATGATCAGACCAACAGTTGACTGCGTTTTTAAAGCCATATTGGGAACTGAAGAAAACAAACCGCTTCTGATCAATTTCTTAAATGCTGTTCTTAGATTAACAGATCGACAGAAGATTAAAGATGTTC
>Ga0272440_1000672_pt1 | contig 28778 bp, 19 predicted proteins | sample SSMMMBAug17_FD_192440 | JGI IMG/M metagenome (GOLD analysis project Ga0272440, IMG submission 192440) | Marine sediment archaeal communities from Little Sippewissett salt marsh, Falmouth, MA, United States - SSM-MMB-Aug17 | ecosystem: Environmental > Aquatic > Marine > Wetlands > Sediment ... | reverse complement strand
AGGGATAACATCAGTTGCAGCTGGATATTATGGTGATGCCAAAAGTGCAACGATAAATATTACTTCAATGCCGACAATCGCATGGCTTGAAACCACGTCAAATATTTCTGAGGGAATTGGAAGTGTGGAGCTAACAGCACAATTATCGTATGCTTCATTAGAGAACGATGTAACTGTGCCAATAATAGTTTCAGGCTCGGCTGATCCAGTTACAGACTATAATATTTCTACACAATCTCTTGTAATACCTTCTGGTGAACAATCTGCGACAGTTACAATTGATATTGTCAATGATTTTATGATCGAACCTGATGAAACAATTGAAATTAAATTGGGAACACCGGAAAATGCATTAAATGATTTTCCAGATACGATCGTATTAACCATTGAGAATGATGACGCTGGTTTTTATACCGAAGAAATCATACAAACAGATAAAAAAGTAACATTTTATGGAGACAATTTTACAATTAATGGCGAAGCTGCGAATATTGGAGATGAAATTGGCGTTTTTGATCCTGACGGCGTTCTATGTGGGCGTGTAATTATAGAAACTGAAGGAATGTATATGTTAACTGTATACGGTGATGATTTATCAACAAATGAGATTGATGAAGGTGCCGTAGAAAATGACATTTTGACTTTTAAAGTCTGGGATTTAAGTAGCAATACTGAAACAACTATTACTGATGATTTGTTTTCACCCAAATTACTATTTGGATCAATCCCTGCTTGTGAGCATGTTCCGCCTCAATGGACTGCAAATAATGATCGTTGGGGCTTAAACTTCAATATTTCTGGTAACCAAGAAATAACACTACGAGGCGGTTGGAATTTATTTAGCTTTTCGGTTAATAAAGTTTATTATGATTCAGACAATCGGCCAACAGTTGCATTACTATCAAACGCAACTTTTGAAAAAGTGACTAGCTTAACTCAAGTATTGGAATCAATCGATGGCAAATTTGACTTAATACGAAATTCAGACGAAAATGGGGCTCAAACCTTTGATCCGAATGTACCCACTTTTTTCAATACATTACATTATTTAGCAGCAGGATATGGTTATTGGATTAAAATGAAAGATGTTTGTGATGAAGAAGAATGTAAACTGATTTTAACTGGAGCCAGAGCAAATCCTTCTGATAAATTAAAACTTCGAGATGGCTGGAATTTGATTGGCTGTTGGCATACAGATGCTCAATATGATTCTGATGCACCTCCAACAGTGGAGTTGCCCTCACAAGTGATATTCAAAAAAGTTGCTACTTTAAAAGATGTATTATCATCGATTGATGGAAAATATTCACTCGTTCGAAATTCAGATGTTAATGGTGCATCTACTTTTGATCCAAATGTTCCATCATTTTTTAATACTTTAAATTATATTGGGCCGGGTTATGGCTATTGGATTAAATTAACAATCGAAGAACCTATTGATTTTAACTATTAAATAAGGAGGTACGGAATGAGTCAATTTATAAAAGCAATTAAGTTTTTAGTGATCTCATATCTTTTATCAATAATGTGTTTATCAATTTCATATGCAGATCACTTTGAATTTTCTAAACCATCTACCCAGAACTCAATGGTTTTTTATGGTGATGTTTTTACAATTGATGATGAAATTTGTGAGGTAGGCGATGAAATAGCAGTGTACGACAATGATGGTACTATTTGTGGTCACTTTGTAATAAATACGGCTGGATATTTTAATATAACTGTTTTTGGTGAAGATTCCGATATGGAAGGTGATCAAGGAGCGAATATCAATGAGGATTTAATTTTCATTGTCTGGGATGCCAGTGCTGACGTTGAAATTGTTTTAGATAATTCAATGTTTATTCAAAAAAAAGTATTTAACCAGACGGCTATAGAAACAATTCCTCCTAAATATTTGGGTAATAATGTTATTAGAGGAATGGGAATTGCCGCTAAAAGTGCGCCGCCACCACCAACTATAACAGGAATTTTCCCAAATACTTCTTTTCTGAGTGGAGGCGGAACCCTTACCATTACAGGAACAGACTTTCAAAATGAAGCAGAAGTTATAATTAAAAGTATAATAGCAACGAATATAAATACGGTTTCAGATACATTAATAACCTGTGATATCCCATCTCAAAATGAAATTGGCCCCGTTGAAATAATTGTTATTAATCCTGATGATCTAAGTGCTACGACAACCTTAACATATGAATATGACCCACCAACAATAACTGAAATTTTACCCGCTGAGGTTACAACTGAAGGTTTGACAGTAACAATAATCGGAGAATATTTTCGAGAAGGTGCAATTGTTACAATCTCAGGAATTACTGCAAACACTGTATTCGAGGATTCTACAACAATACAATGTTACATTCCACCATATACGGCTGAAGAACAAGTTGAAATAATATTGATTAACAATGATGATAAGCAAGCATTATCAACTGTGCAGTATGTTTTTTATCCCAGAATAGACGATGTATCTCCCATAAAAGGACACATTGATGGTGGAACAGACGTAATCATAACAGGTGCGCATTTTGAAGATGGCTTAACACTGACAATGGGTGATACAATAATCACAAATTATGAAATACAAGAGAATCAAATATTATTTGAATCCCCACCTTATGTAACAGAAACTATTCAAGATGTTGATATAACTGTAGCCAACCCCAGTGGCAGGTCAGTAATGGCAGAAGGTGCCTTTACTTACAAAACATTAATTGCAAAATTTAATGTTGTTTCAGGCACGAATGGCAATGCGCCATTTGTAGCAGTACTTGAAGACGCTTCTATTGGCGATATTGATGAAAGGTTCTGGCATTTTGGCGGTGAAGAGCCAGAATGGCGGGATGAGCCAGATACACTGAATATTGAATTCGCATCACCAGGAATTTATCCCATAACATTACAGGTCATTTCAGAAAATGGAGAGGATACTTCAGAAACTGTTTTTATTAATGTGGATCATTATGATGTTAAAATTGATTTCTATACAACCAGTAAAATTGACGGTCCACCAGATCTTAATGTAAAATTTGTAAGTGAAGCAACGAATGCAGAATCATTGAATATAACATGGAACTGGGATTTCGGTGATGGTACAACGAGTGATGATGCTGCACCAGAGCACACATATACAGTTACAGGTGAATATACTGTTACGTTAACAGCTGAAATTGAAGGCATTGATGAGCCTATTTCAGTTTCAAAAGTTAATTTTATCAATGTTGTTCAACGTCAGGTGAATGGAAGGATTGTAGATTCTGATGGAAATGGACTTTCAGATTGCAATGTTGAATTAATCGTACCAGGAAAACCGCCAATAGATCAAATGCTTACAGACACTTCTGGTTATTACACGTTTGTCAATTTACCATCTGAAGAACATATTCATTTAGCTGTCCATCCTTTACCAGAATCGGAATTCTTTCCAACATTTACGAATGAACCTTTATCAACGCTGAATGGAGATACAGAAAATTTTGAAATAACATTATATAAAGGAATGATGATCGGTAAAATTAAAAGGTTATCTGAAGAAGTGATTGCTGGCGTAGATATTTCATTATTTATAGATGATGAAGAATATGGTCATTGCCTGTCAAATTCAGAGGGAGATTATTCTTTAACAGGATTGCCTGAGGGATCGTATCGCTTGAGCGCATGGTTTGAAAAAACTGGAACAGAATTATTCTATAGCCATGGCGGAATGACCTCTAATTATGCAGAATCAGATATGATTACTATCACAGCGGCACATAAAAAACTTACACCACTGAACCTTGACTTAATACTTGCGACCGGTGTGACAATAAGTGGTAGCGTATTCAATTCAAATGGTGAACCTGTTGATGGAATTCATGTAAATGCCTGGTCTGAAGGATTAATGACTGGTGGAAATGCCACGACAAACGCCGAAGGTCGATACACGATTACTGGCCTGACAGAGGTCTCAGAGCCCGAAGCCAACACGGATAATAAATACATTGTGGAAATTCATCCAGATGGTTTTCCCTATCAAGCCTATGATCATCAAAATAATCCTGAAAATGCAACACTGGTTGCGCCTCCTGCATCGGATATCAATTTTATGATTGAATCTGGATTAACGATTCACGGAACTGTAACAGTAAACGAAGGGCCTGCTGAAAATATTGAAGTGGGTGCCAGATCAAACAAGGAAATGTTTGAACATTTTACGTTGACTGATATTTCAGGAAATTATACATTAGCTGGCTTACCGCCTGCAAATGACTATATTGTTTTTGCACATGCAGCAGATTATCCGGTACAATTCTATAATGGTGAACAAGATATTGACAAAGCAACCAAAATTGATCTTTCCTACGATAATAAAGATGATATTGACTTTGCCATGAATAAAGACAATCGAATTTCAGGAAGGGTTATAGGTACATCATTTGATCCTTCTGTAGATACGATTTGGGTTCATATCTGGTCAAGTTCGACAGGTACTGGTGGAGATGTACCTACTGATATAGCAGGGAATTACGAAGTGGTTGGTTTGGATTCAGAAGCAAATGACTATATCATTTTTATAATTGATCCGCAATTTGGACAAGCCTATTACAAAGAAACTGGTACAGTTTATAGTTATCAAGATTTGGATTTTGTTGAGGGTGTTGCACAAGGTGTCGGTGTTTCTGAGGGCCGAGATATTACGCTTCAATCAGATTTTTACACTGTAAAAGGAAAAGTCTTGATCAATGGACAAATTGCACCAGGAATTCAGGTCGAAGCATGGTCTGAGTCGAAAGGGCACTGGAAATCATATATTTCAGTCAGCCATCTTGATAAGGATGGTTCAAATTATGAGTTGACAGGACTTATCGATGAGGCAACCTATGAAATAAATGTTATTTCAGACAAATATATTCTTAATAAGCCCAGTATTGTTACAATCAACAGTAACAATGTATTCAATTTGGACTTGTCACTTGTTAATCCAAATCGAACAATATCAGGAATAATTTACAATTTGCCCATTGGTAATAATGCATGGATATCGGCATTTTCTGAATCAGCAGATTTTGCCGAAGAAGTGATGGTTGAGGGGACTGGAAGTGATATTGCTTATATGATAACCGGATTAAAACCCGCAGAAGATTATGTCGTTCATCTTCATGCGCTGGATCATCCGGATATTCTTTACAATGCCAAAACAAGCTGGTTTAGAGCCAATCGTGTGAATGTCATCAATGAAAGTAAATCAGGTATTAATTTTACATTATCAACTGATTTGGGAACCATTTCTGGAAAGGTCAATGTGCCAAAAGATGCTGAAGCTGGTGAAGAAATATGGATTGATGCCTTCTCGGAAACAATGCAATCCAGCAGTGCGGTAATGGTTATGGTCACTGAAGCCTGTACGAATGAAGCAGGATGCGATTACCCTTATACAATTAAGGGGCTGAAAAAGAGTGACGATTATGTTGTTGTTGTAAACTCAGATAAATATGCAACACTTTTTTATAATAACCAATCCAATTTTGCAAATGTGGAATACGTGGATAATACTTCTGAGAATCCTGTAGATATTGATTTCAAAATTAGTAAAGGTTATTATATTGATGGACAGATCAAGGATACAAATAATAAAGGCTTATCTGGCGTTGATGTTGAGGCATGGTCTGATAGTACCAATTCATGGGGATTGGCAACAAGCGATGAAGATGGATATTTCGAAATTGATGGATTGAACAATGCTTCAGATTTTATTGTTCAGGCTTTGATTACAGATGAACCACCATTTATCTATAAAAAGGATGCTAATAATACGAGAGATATTAATTTTGCAACAAAGGTGCCTTCAGTAGATTCTGGAACAGCCTCAGTGGAAATCGTTATCGTTACAGGCTATCAAATTTATGGCTATGTTCAGAATGCAAGTGGGAAAGGCTTACAGGGTATAATCGTAGCGGCTGAGGCGCAAATGCAAAATTTTGAAAACCATACAAAAACAAATAGTTCCGGTGCTTTTACAATTAAAGGATTACCTGGTAATATGAATTACAATTTAGTTGTTGAACCGGGAGTGACAAATTCATATATCAGACAGGAAAAATCAGTTACCATTGATGATTCAAACTTGCAGGTAAATTTCATGCTTACTTCGGGTTATCAGCTGTCTGGTTTAGTGAGAAATTCCAGTAGCACACCGATTGCTGAAGCAGGCGTTTTCTTACGATCAGATGTTACAGGCTACGAAGAATGGGTTGCAACAAATTCAGATGGTGAATATGAATTTAATGGCGTACCATCGGGTACTGATTATGATATAATGGTAGAAACTGACGAGGACTATCTGACATACATTGAGAATGATCTGATCATTTCTAATGATCGAACCATGAACATATCGTTGGAATCAGCAGCAGGAAACATACGTGGATATGTTTATAATGATGATAGAACTACAGCAATTGCGAATGTGATGATTCATATTATATCTGAAGATAAAGATTTTCAGAGATTTGATGTGACGACTAATTATAAAGGTTACTATGAAGTAAATGGCTTACCCTCTGCCATTGACTATGAAGTTATAGCGATACCCGTGTCAGGCTCAGGATATGCCAGTGAATCGGTAACTGATAATTCACCGGGAGATGTTGTTAATTTTTATCTATCCTCAGGAGGAACAATATCTGGCTCAGTGCAAACATCAGCGGGTACAAAACTCGAGAGTGTTTTAGTTTCATTAAGTTCGTCATCATTAAATATTGACAATGAATTGACAAGAACGGATTCTGATGGTAATTACTCCTTTGAGGCTTTAAAGTCAAGCTCATCAAGCGATTATGTTGTAACAGTATATCCTATGGATTATGGTTATCCTGAATCAGAACGTACGGGAATAAATATCGGTGAAACGATAGATTTTAACCTGACAAAAGGTTCTCTGACGACCATATCAGGAACACTAAAAGATAATAATTCAGCTGCACCAGCTGAAAACTCGGTTAAAGTGTATATATATACGAGTAATGGACAACGAGTTAATGATGTATATGTAGGATCTGATGGTTCGTTTGAATTTACAAGCCTGGATGCTGCAACAACATATGTTTTGAGATTTATGACGAGAGATAGAGTGACCTTAAACCACTTTGCGAAAAATGATGGAAGTCTTGCACAGACAACGCCACCAGAAACCTTCAGTACAGGTGTCAGTATTGATTTTACTTATGATGGAACATGGTAATTGAATACTTTGCATGTTTACTTCTAAATAAATAAATGATCTTATCCCCATAATTGAATACGATTCAATTATGGGGATAATTGAGTCAATATTAATAAACAATCAGAAGGAGTTTATGATGAATAAAATTCACAGGATTTATGTTTTTTTTATGAGCTTTTTATTGATATTCTCTTTATCAGTGAACGCTGTAATGGCTCTTGATGATGTACAAAATGTACATTCTATAACGCATTCGAAAGGTGATTATTCAAACGTATCAATAATTGGAATGAGTTGGGATGCGCATAGTGTTACAACAACTACAGTAAATTATTTTTACGTGTTTAATACAAGTTCTGATTATACCATAACAAGTTCAAATTCGTTTGATCTCAAATCGACAACGAATACATCAATATTAAGCGATGACTTCAGCAGCAGCAATGGAAAATATTATTTTCATATCTGTGCAATGACTGAAGATTGGTTTAATGAAGAATACAGCGGTACAATTACCAAAGGACCTTACTATATTGATACAAAAGCACCAACCAATGTCAGTATCAGTGGCCCTGAAACAACCAATACAAAGGTTGTTACATTAAGTTTATACGCTGATGGCGCAACCCAAATGTATATCAGTAACTCGGGGTTTGGAATTTCAGGATCATGGGAAACATACGCCACATCCAAGCAGTGGACATTAACCGATGGATATGAAACGAAAACAGTGTACGTACTATACAAAGATGCTGCTGACAATACAACCGATGGTACATCTGCAAATGCAAAAACGAATATTGTGTATACTTCAAATAGTGCACCGCAAATCAGAAACTTAACAGCTAAAGCAAGCGGAAATCCAATATCAGGTCCAATTATTTTCTTTGATATATATGATCAGGAGGGTGGGGATATCGTATTAACAGTATCTTCGGCTAATTCGACTGCAACAACACCAGATGATATTACCATAACTGGTGTTTCAGTTACCGGTTCTAGTACAACTTATACCATATCTTCAATTACAGCTGCTGAAAATAAAGGCTTAACTTTGACAATTGGTTCCGCATCAACGAATGTGACTTCATCTGTTTTATCATTAACCGTTGAAGATTCTGGTGGATTGACTTCTACTTCTACAATTACGTATATGAATACTGAAGATTTATTGGTGAAATTGACCCAATTTGTTGTAACACCAAAAATGGATCGTATGCATATCCAATGGCAAACTGCATCGGAAATAGATATTGCCGGATTTATTATAAAACGTAGTGAATACCTTGATGGTAAATATACTGCGATAACTGAGAATATTATACAAGCAACTGGAAATTCATTATCTGGCGATAGTTATGAATATTTTGATCATGAAATCGAAGTCGGTAAATCATATTATTATCAACTTGTTGAGATCGACTTAAACAACAATGAAAGAATATGTAATGTTTCGTCTGAAGTCAAACGCAGTGGAGATTCAAATAATGAACCGCCTAACTATGATGCCAATGGTGATGGTACTGTTAATGTGGGAGATGTAATATTTTTACTCAGGGAACTAACCAAAGCTCAAGGAACAGAATAAGATATAAAATATCTGAAAAAAAGAAAAAGATTTAATCAGAGATTTTTGTTTATCTGATTTTTTGTCAAAGTATAAAAAGGAGATGAATTGTGGAGAATAAAATCAATCAACAAACCAATAAAAATGAACAGTTAAAAAAACAAACATATAAGCCACCAAGAATAGTGACTTATACTGAAAAAGAAATTCTTGAACATATCGGACCTGCACAGGCATGTAGTCCTCAACCATGTTCGCTTAATCCTTGAAATATTTCAGTGAATTGCTAAATATTCAGAGATACTATAATACAAATCACATTCATTTGGGTTTTAAAAGCCGGACATTGTTCCGGCTTTTTTTTTAGTGCAAATTAATAATTATATAAAAATGAGGCGTAATATAAACACTTGATAATAAATGAAATTTTGAAGATGCCATTATGAAAAGGAGATACGCTTATCATGCAAGATAAAAACTATTCATATCAAGAAGTAATGAATGCGATTTATGATCTGACACAATCTGGAAAACAAATGGAGAAAAGTATTAAAGAGCTGCGTGAGTCAGGAAAAGATACAGACAAATTTTTAAAAGAAAATTTATTTGAAACAAGGCGGCTCATTTCAGAAAATGAAGAAAAAACCCGAAAAATTATAGCAGAAAATGAAGAAAAAACCTTAAAAATTATGGCTGAAAACGATGTAAAGTATAATCAAAAAATGGATAAAATGAATCGTTTATTAACGAAAAAAATTAATAAACTCAGTAAGCAAGTTGGAGGGATAGCTAATAATCTTGGGACTATAGCGGAAGATCTTTTTTTTCATAGTTTTTCGAAATCCATGGCCATAGGACAAATGGATTTTCATACCATTGACCGAAATGTTTATCGTCGGTCTAGTGGCATTGAAGATGAATTTGATATTGTTTTGACAAATGATAATGTGATTCTAATTTGTGAAGTAAAACAGAAATATCATCCAGATGATGTTGACAACGTATTAAAAAAAATTAAAAATTACAATATCTTGTTTCCCATGCAGACTAATTATAAGGTTTATGGTGCAGTAGCAGGATTAACCATACCTCAAGAAACTGTGCAGCGGGCAAAAGAAAGAAATTTATTTGTTGTAACACAAGATGGAAATGCTATCAGGTTTTTAAATGCCCCTGAACAAATTTGACGAATAAATTTTATCAGACTGTTGATATACATTATTCAAATATTAAAGGAGTGTTTAATGAGAATTCTATTTAAATTATTAGTTTTATTATCGTTACTTTGTGGTTACGCACAGGCTGAAACAATTAATCTGGGCGTTGCCGGTGCACATAGCGGCGATCTGGCATCTTATGGACTGCCATCAGTAAAAGCAGCAGAGCTTGTTGTGGAAGAGATAAACGCAAAAGGCGGCGTTCTTGGAAAGAAAGTGCAGATATGGGCTGAGGATGATGCCTGTAAACCTGAATTAGCAACTAACACAGCAACTCGGCTGGTTTCAAAAGGTGTTCATGTTGTTATGGGCCATATTTGTAGTGGTGCGACAAAAGCCGCTCTGGGGATCTATAAAGATATGAATATTATCACCATGTCTCCTTCAGCTACGAATCCTGATTTAACGCAGAAAGGCACCTACCCCAATTTTTTTCGAACCATTGCATCTGATGATGCGCAAGCGAGATTGGAAGTTGATTTTGCCTTGATGAATTTAAAAGTAAAAAAGATTGCAGTGATTCATGATAAAGGCGATTATGGTAAGGGCCTGGCAGAATATGCCAGAAAATTTGTTAAACATTCTGGCGTTGCAAGAGTTGTATTGTATGAAGGTATTACACCTGGTGCGGTCGATTATTCGGCAGTTATTCGAAAAATAAAGCGTTCAAGAGCGCAGGCAGTTATTTTTGGGGGATATCATCCTGAGGCATCAAAACTGGTCAGTGGGCTTCGAAAAAAGCGTATGGACACGATCTTTATTTCTGATGATGGTGTAAAAGACGATACATTTATCAAAGTAGCCAAAAAATATGCAGAAGGTGTTTATGCCACTGGCCCTAAAGACGTTTCTAAAAACCCAATGACAGTAAAAGCAACAAAAGATCATATTAAAAAATATGGTAAAGAGCCTGGTGCCTTTTTCCTAAATGCATACTCTGCAACCCTGGCTTTGTTGCATGCTATTGAGAAATCCGGTTCAACAAAATATGATGCCATCAGAAAAACACTGCAAACCGAGTACGTAGAAACACCTTTAGGAAAAATTCGTTTTGATGAAAATGGTGATGCCGTTGGTGTTGGTTTTTCTATGTATCAGGTTAAAAATGGCCAATATGTAGAAGTTGAATAATGATTAGTGAAAACTTTTCAGATACAATTTTGTATTTTATTGAATTGTTATTAGGTGGATTAACGCGTGGAAGTATATATGCATTAATAGCCCTTGGATATACAATGGTTTATGGCATTATTGAGTTAATCAATTTTGCACATGGTGAAATATATATGCTTGGCGCGTTTACTGCCCTAATAATATCCGGAATCATGACCATGCATGGATATGCTGGCATGTCTGTTTTTTTTACAGCCCTGCTGGTAGCCGTTTTATATTCATCGGCATATGGATATACACTTGAAAAAATAGCTTATAAACCCCTTCGTAATGCGCCGCGTTTGTCACCATTGATTAGCGCAATCGGCATGTCAATTTTTCTACAAAACTACGTCATGTTGGCCCAAACATCCGATTTCATGCCATTTCCATCCTTACTGCCGGATTTTGAATGCCTGGCATGGATAGATTATATGATCGGTGGGCCTGAACTGCTTATTCTAATCACAACAATGATTGTCATGATATGTCTGACCATTCTGATCAAATATACACGAATTGGTAAAGCAATGCGCGCAACTGCTCAAGATAAGAAAATGGCCATGTTGGTTGGGATTGATATCAATCGGATGATTTCTGCAACCTTCGTGATAGGCTCAGCCCTTGCGGCAATTGCAGGGGTTTTGATTGCCACGCATATAGGACAAATCAACTTTTATATTGGATTTATTGCAGGCATTAAAGCGTTTACTGCTGCTGTTTTAGGCGGAATCGGTTCAATTCCAGGGGCTGTTGTCGGTGGCTTGATTTTGGGCTTAACTGAAAGTTTTGCGACGGGTTATGTTTCGAGTGATTATGAGGATGTTTTTGCATTTGCACTTCTTGTATTAATTTTAATTGTTAGACCATCGGGTCTTATCGGAAGAACTGAAATGCAAAAAGTTTAGGGACTGCTTCAATGCTTATAAAATATTCCTGAGAAAATTATGAAAAGATTCAATTATACAGGTACTTGCATCCCAGATAGACACTACATGGTTTCTATAACCGAAAAACTAGATAAAATAAAAAAACATATTGATTATGGAGAGTATTTTACAATCAACAGACCCAGGCAATATGGCAAAACGACAACTTTATTTCTGCTTAAACAAAGATTAAAAAAAGATTATATCATTATTAAAACAAGTTTTGAAGGAATTGGCGAGGTATTTTTTCAAACAGAAGAAAATTTTTGTAAGTCCATTTTATCAATGTTTGCAGATAGAATCGTCTCGGATTATGAAGATTTTAAAGAAATTGTATGTGCTGAAAATAAAGCCTTAACAACTTTTAATGATTTATCTAAAGCGATTACAAATATCACAAAAACTGCCAGAAAAAAAATCATATTAATTATTGATGAAGTTGATAAGGCAACGAATTACAGTTTTTTTTATAATTTTTTAGGATTGCTAAGAAACAAGTATCTCAAACAGAATGAAGGAGACGATTCCACATTCCATAGTGTTATTTTAGCGGGCGTTCATGACATCAAAAGTATTAAGATGAAAATTCGAGATAACAAAGAATCTGAATATAATTCGCCCTGGAACATTGCCGTTGATTTTAAAGTTGACATGAGTTTTTCTGTTGATGAGATTTACAGCATGCTTGCAGAATATGAGAATGATAATAATACTGGAATGGATTTGCATTTAATGGCTGAAAATCTTCGGGGATATACCAGTGGGTATCCTTATCTGGTGAGTAAGTTATGCTATATTATGGATGAAGAGCTTGAAAAAAGTTTTAATGAAAATAGCTTTGAACATGCCATGAGGATTCTATTAAATGAAAAAAATACCTTATTTGACGATTTGATTAAAAATATAAATAAACATGTTGATCTTTTTGAGTTGCTTAAAAAATTAATTTTAAATGGAAAATCAATAACGTTCAATTCTGATGCACATAGTTTAGGAGTTATGTATGGCATTGTAAAAGAAGACAAAACCCATAAACTAAGGATGGATAATAAAATATTTGAATTACGCATTTATAATTACTTGATAGCTTTACAAGAACTTAATAAAGGGATTGCTTTTGAATACAAATATAAAACTAAATTTATAGATGATAATGGTGATTTAGATTTAGAATTAGTTTTAACAAAGTTTCAAGAACTGATGAAAACAGAATATAGACATGTTGATGAAAAATTTGTTGAGCGGGAAGGCCGCTTGCTTTTTCTTTCTTTTCTTACTCCTATTATTAATGGCATTGGTTTTTATTTTGTAGAGCCAGAGACAAGAGAATCAAATAGAATGGATGTTGTTGTTACATTTAACCAGAAAAAGTTTGTAATTGAATTGAAAATCTGGAGAGGTAAAAAATATGCCAGAGAAGGACGTAAGCAGCTATGCAAATACTTAGAATATCAGAATTTAGAAAAAGCATACATAATTTTTTTTAACTTTAATAAAAACAAAAAGTACGATTGTTCTAATATTGTGTTTGACAATAAAAACATATTTGAAATCACAGTATAAAATTAATAAAGTACTAATTTTTATTAAGCATTACTATGGCAGCTAACATACCAATCCATCTGTCTGCATATGCCAAGTATTACGCGAACATCATGAGAACGAATTTGCAGGCGTGAAAAAAAACGTCGAATATTATGCATCCAATGATCCGGGTTTTCGTGATTAATAAAATCAATGCGTGTCAGAACATCTTCAAGACGTTGATACATTCTTTCCAATTCATGATGTTCCGCCAGTTTCGGCACAAAAGGGCTTGTGGAAGCGCTATTTGCCATAAACAATTCATAACACAAAACCATTACAGCCTGTGATAAGTTTAACGATGAAAAACTTGCAGTGGGAATGTTAACCAGTGCGTGGCATAGTTTTACCTCATTGTTTGTTAATCCCCTGTCTTCAGGGCCAAAAACAATGGCAACATCATTATTGTGAGAAATATCTACTAAAGTTTTTGCACAAACGCGCGGTGTTTGAATATCAAAACGATAACCGCCCAATCGTGCGGTTGTGCCAACAATATAATTAAAAGATGACAGTGCATCTGCTAAGGACTGATGTTCAATCATGTTTTCAATAATATCATAGGCTGAATGGGTAGCCAGTTTCATCACTTTAGAAAGATCGCAGTTTTGTGGAGAAACGATTATCAGTCTGTTGATACCCATATTTTGCATCGCTCTTGCTGTAGAACCAATATTTTCAGGAAATCTGGGTTGATTCAGTACGATGGCAATATTTTTTAGGTTAACGCGGTAAAGGTTTTTTGCTTTCATGATTCTATTGTTGCAGAAATATTGAACTGGCCTGGTCATATCTGACGTGCAGACCTGTCGAACAGGCCTGACATGTCAGACAGGCTGGCTTATACCAGATAATCAATATTAACCTAACCGGAAATTATCTCAAAGGTATTGAAAAAATAATTAATTTCAAATTCTGCTGTTTCTTTGGCATCAGAACCATGAACAATATTCTTTTCAATATCTGTTGCAAAATCTTTTCGGATGGTGCCTTCAGCAGCTTCTTTATAGTTCGTAGCGCCCATTAAGGTTCTATTTTTTGAAATAACATCCTTTCCTACAAGGACCATAACGACAATGGGGCCCGAAGTCATAAATGCGACTAAGCTATCAAAGAATGGTCGTTCTTTATGAACAGCATAAAAACCCTCTGCTTGAGAACGTGTCAGATATACCATTTTCATTGCTGCAATTCGAATATCATTGGATTCAAAACGTTTGATGACCTCGCCTATTAATCCACGACTGACACCATCAGGCTTGATTATAGAAAGTGTTTGTTCCATTTACTATTCCTTTTTTATGAAGTGACATAAAAAAAGCCCTATGAATTAATTTTTGAATATTTTCATAGGGCTTAAATAAAAAACAAATAATTATTTGTTGGATTTTAAGGATTCATTTTCCTTTTCCAATTCTTCCAGCTTTTGTTTGAGGCTTTCTGAGTCTTCACTTGAATCAAATCCTTCCTGTCGCCAGGTATCTTTCAACTCATCCAGGCCAAGATATAAAGCCAGGCACCCACCCATTAACAGACCGACTGGAATAGTTCCTGCCAGCAGTTGAAAGAAAGGTTGCCACCAAATTGCTAATCCAATGAGTCCTAACAAAGCCGCGATTGCGCCACCAATTAAGGTTTTCATAAAAAATCTTCCTCCTTTTATCATTTAAAACTTAAAAATTGTCAGCGCCACATTCATCCGGTTGGTATGAATTAATTTTTTTAATCTCTTTTTTGAATATGTTGCTTACAATTCTTTCAAATTAGGTTATTATATACGCATCTTTTAAATAATTTTAACTCAATAACATAGCATTTTGCTTAAAGCAAGCTCAAAATCAATTAAGACATAAAATTTAGATGAGACTGATTTATTTTGCTCGCTCACAAATGAATTGATAATTGACAAATGTGATTGAATAATTGATAATGATGCATAAGTCAATAATTTAATATAACGTTATTCATCAAGGAGATCTGATATGAAATCAACACGTTTTGCATATCTAAAATCGCTGTTTGGTCGTATGGTCCAAACAAGCTGTTATTTATGTTATTTGCCCGGTTATATCGGCTATTTTGCAAATAAAGCACTTCAGATTTTTTTTTCCGGCATTCGGGTTAGTTCTGAGCAGACAGATCATTTGAAAGCGCTTAAGGAAAAAGGGCACATTGTTTACACCACAAAATATAAAAGCACTTTTGATTTCTTGTTTTATCACAGTCGTTATCAAAAGGAAGGCTTACCTTTTCCAGAAATTGCTCTGGATTACAGAATTGTTATGTGGCAACCCATATCTCGGGTTTTTAAGGCATTAATGTCCTGGTTTTATCATGTGATTAAAAAATGGCACCGGCCCAATCCCTTTCATACGCATTACGTTCGTGATGAAATAAACAATGGGCGAAGCTGTTTTCTCTCCCTGTTAGAACCTGGTGGTTTTTATCGTCGCTTTGTGAAGGAAAAGGTCGATCCCATTCAATATCTTATTGAAATACAACAGTCTATGGATCGCCCCATATTTCTGGTTCCACAGTGGATTCTGTTTAGCCGAAAAGCGCATAAATCCCAACGAAATTTAATAGAATTAATATTTGGCACTGAAGAAAATCCTGGCAATCTTAGACGCATGTTTATGCTATTAAAACGTCCTGAAAATGTTTTTGTAGAAAGCTCAGAACCATTTAATTTGTTACAATTTATTCGGGAGCCGGAAAATCACAATCGAAGTGTGGAGCATTTATCTTACCTGGTGCGTCAGGAAATGATCAATCGATTAAATCGACATCGTCAAAGCATTGTCGGCCCAACATTAAAAACCAATGAAGAATTGAAAGAAAGTATACTGCGTAATGCTGAATTTCAGGATTTTCTTGAAGAATATGCCACACAACGAAAAGTGCCGATTCAGGCTGTTTACAAAAAAGCAGACAATTATGTGACTGAAATTGCTGCCAGACAGAGTCATAATTGGATCCAATTATTTTCATGGTCAGTGGGGTGGATTGCACATAACATGTTTGAAGGTTTTGAGTATAATCAGGAAATGATCAGCGTACTCAAGCAGGCATCACAAAAAGGTCCATTGATTCTTGCACCATGTCATAAAAGCCATATTGATTATCTTATACTATCCTATGTGATGTATCATAATAATATGCCATGCCCTTTAATTGCTGCGGGTAAGAATTTATCCTTTTGGCCGCTTGGGCCAATTTTTCGAGGCGGGGGTGCATTTTTTCTGCGTCGATCCTTTCGTGGTGCAATGTTATATTCAAAAGTTTTTGCTGAATATGTGAATACGGTGCTAAGAGAAGGTTTTAATATTGAATTTTTTATTGAGGGCGGCCGAAGCCGAACTGGAAAGCTCAATCTTGCCAAATTTGGCTTACTGTCTATTATTCTGGATGCTTATAAAAAAGGCATGTGTCCGGATTTGATGTTTGTTCCAATCTTCATTGGTTATGATAAAATTATTGAGGAAAAAGCGTACATTAGTGAATTGGAGGGGCATCAAAAAGAACCAGAAAGTTTGAGTCAGGTGCTTAAGGCCAGAAAATTTTTATCCAGACGTTTTGGACGCATATACGTGCAGTTTAACCAACCCATTTCATTAAAAGAAATCCTAAAGAATTTCGAAACATCCATTGAGGATATGACATCAAATGAATATCAGGTATTATGCAGACATATTGGCCATCGCTTGATTAATTCAATCAACGAAGTAACAGTTGTTACTCCTTATGCGCTTGTGGCATCTGCATTACTCAACTGTCCACTTCAGGGGTTTACAAAAAGTGAATTTGCCAATCGTATTGAAACTTACCTTAATTATCTGGTGTCACTCAACGTCAAACTTTCAGAAACGCTGATTAATTATGTTCAAATTGTAGACAACGTTTTGGAAACCTATGCGAGCAGAAAGATAATTGAAAAACTTGAAGTCAGCAATGTTCGTGAAGCATTAGGAGATTCTCGCATACGTGTGAATATTTATAAAAGGCACCAACTGGATTATTATAAAAATATTTGTATTTGCTTTTTTGTTCCAGCAGCATATACATCACTGGCCATTCTTTCACGAGATGCATTTCAGTTTTCTGAAGATGATCTCTATGAAACCTATGATTTTTTGAAAGAATTTTTTAAAAATGAATTTGCATATGATGCAGACAAAACCAATCAAGACTATATTCAAACCAGTTTAAAAGCGTTTGTAGATGATGCAATCATTATGCCCAATTCCGAACTGCCTGATGTTTACAATGTTACATCTGTTGGATATCGAAAACTTGGCTATTTTGCATTGTTTTTAAAATCTTATTTTCAATCGTATCGAATTGCGCTGGATGTTTTTATGGAGAATTCTCAGGATAAACTTGATGAAAAAGAATGTATCAAAAAAATGTATGCAATGGGAAATAAACTCTTTAAACGAACTGATGTTGATTTATCAGAATCAATATCCAAGATATTTTTCAGAAATGCTATGAATTACTTTAATTATCATAATATCAAGGGTAAGGAAAATGTGGATGAAATTCATTTCTATGATCAAAAGATAAGACACTACTTAATGGTATTATCAAAATGAAACAAGCCATGATACTCGCAGCTGGTTTTGGAACGCGTTTGGCTCCCCATAGCCAGGTATGCCCTAAACCTTTGTTTTCAATTGACAACCAGCCCATCATCCATCGCACAATTATGCATCTGATCGCAGATGGTTTTATGGATATTCTGATCAATACCCATCACTTGGCGGCGGATCTGCACCATTTTATCCAGCAGAAACACTATGCGGTACCGGTTCACCTGTTCGAAGAACCTGAAATTCTGGGGACAGGGGGTGGCATTAAAAACATGTTGAAGCAGGCGAAATCTTTTCCTGTCTTGATAATTAATAGTGATATTGTTTCAGATTTAGATTTCGATCAGATCTTTCAAGCGCATCAGAATCATGACGATCCTGTTACATTGGTAATGCATGATGAGCCACAGTTTAATACTGTTCGTGTTAAGAATAATGAAATTCTGGCATTTCAAGGAAATAATGATCATGAAAAACGAAAAGCGTTTACTGGCATTCATGTGGTGGATTTTTTGTTAGGAGATTATATACCAGACAATAAGAATTATAGTATTATCAGAGCCTATGAAAAGATGATACAGGATGGACACTCAATAAGGGCATACACTGTGAAAAATCATTATTGGGCTGATATTGGGACACCATCAGGTTATTCCCGCTCATCGTCACATTTCATGGCACAAACAGCCTTTCAAAAAAAAGGAATAGATTCTGTTGAGAACTTACAAACAGTTAAACTCAAAGGCGATGGTTCAGATCGAATTTGGTGGAGATACGAAGCTGAAGGGCAATCATTCGTAATGGTGGATCATGGAATCAGTCGATTGCGCGTTCCCGGAATTCTACTTGAAAACCAGAATCAGGCATCGCAGTCATGCATGGAAGTTGAATCATTTGTCAAAATTGGGAATCATTTGCTTGCCAATAATGTTCCGGTTCCTGAAATTATTCATTTTGATTTATTTTCTGGTATTGTTTTTTTAGAAGATCTGGGTGATATCCATTTGCAGAATTATGTGGATTCAATGAATGATGATCAGATCCAATCTGTGTATGAGTCGGTACTTGATTTATTAATTCATATGTCAGTGAAGGCATCAGTAGGTTTTACACCCCATTTTACATATCAAACAGCATCATATGATACGGATATGATTATGAAATATGAATGCCGATATTTTTTTGAATCCTTTATTCGTGATTATATGCGCCTGAATATAGAATGGTCTGAGTTAGAAAAAGAATTTAAGAATCTCGTGAATGCTGCCATGCAACATATATCTTGGGGCTTTATGCATCGTGATTTTCAATCGAGAAATATTATGAGAGCCAAAAGCGGATTCTATATTATCGATTTTCAGGGAGGCCGATTGGGTCCAGTTCAATATGATCTGGCATCATTACTTATAGATCCATATGTCAATTTAAATATGGATTTGCAAAAAAGATTGTTTGATTATTTTCTGAACCAATACAAGCGTTGGGTTCAAGTCAATGATCAGAAATTTGAAGAAACGTTTCAATATTGTCGTTTATTTCGGAATTTTCAAATGTTGGGCGCTTTTGCCTTTTTGTCTCAAAAAAAAGGAAAGATATTTTTTCAAAAATATATTCCCATTGCATTGGACCAATTGAAAAATCAGCTTTCGCAATGGTCTTTGGTGCCATGTCCGAGGATACGGGCTTGTGTAGAAAAAATAGACTGATTAGACGTAGTCACTTATTGTTGTAGAGACAAGGCATGCCTTGTCTCTATGTTTGGCAATAAAAATTAAACCGGTGCTATTGTAAGTATTATGCACCAAAGGCTGCTTCAGGGATTTCCACCACTGCTTTATTTCCCGCAGCAATGGAATTAAGATTTCCAATAGTAATTGGTAGAATTGTATGAATAAAATACTCAGCAGATTTCATCTGTCCTTCATAGAATGCAGCGTTTTTATTCTTACTTATTTTTTCAATGCGTGCAGCATCATCAAGACCCTCTGTTAATTTCATTAATTTGGGCGCAGCAACAGTTGCTCTCCAAAGCATCATCCATCCCATAATCACATCACCCATGGCCATAAGGAAAGGAGAAGCATGCCCAAAAGCGGCTTTGAAGTTTTCAGACATGGCCATCGTTCCCATGTGCATGGCCACCTCACCGAGGCGTCCGATAACAGCCTCAAGCTGTTTGGCAGCGTCTAAAAGTCCTCCTGTTTCTTTCGCCTGTGCAATTACTTTTTGGATTTCGCCCAAAAAGTTCATGAAAACGCCACCTTTTTTCATTCACAGTTTTCTGGCCAATAAATCCATTGCCTGAATGCCATTGGTCCCCTCATAAAGAGAATGAATTTTAGAATCGCGCAGAATTCTTTCCACAGGGTATTCAGTAATATATCCATAACCACCATATACCTGCATCGCCTGGACAGTGACTTCAAAACCACGTTCTGTACAATATGATTTAACAATTGGCGTTAGAAGTTCGATGAGGTCTTTGGCAAGTTCTTTTTCGTTTTCAGACTCAGCGGTCATGGTTTTATCAAATAATTGGGCAACATAATAAACAAAACTCCGCATACCTTCTATATGAGATTTCATCCAAAGCAGCATTCTTCGGACATCAGGATGACGAATAATGGGAACAGATGGTGCTTCCTTGTTGAACATATCTGCCATATCCCGCCCTTGTACACGATTTCTGGCATAATCCAGCGCATAAAGATAAGCACACGAAGCGTTACTGAAAGCATTCAACCCAACTCCCAATCTGGCTTCATTCATCATAAGAAACATGACTTTCATACCTTTGTTTTCTTCACCCAAAAGTACACCACGACATTTACCTTTGCTGCCGAAAGACATCTGACAGGTGGGGCTGCCATGAATACCGAGTTTTTCTTCAATTCCTGTACAAACCACATCATTTTCTTCACCAAGGCTGCCATCATCATTGACCCAGATTTTTGGTACGAGGAATAATGAAATTCCCTTGGTTCCTGCAGGTGCACCCTCAATTCGTGCCAATACCGGATGAACGATATTTTGTGCCAGATCATGTTCGCCACAAGTGATAAATATTTTATTTCCGGTAATGGAATAAGTGCCATCTCCATTAGGGACTGCCTTTGTTGTAAGTGCACCTAAATCAGAACCTGCTTCAGGTTCAGTGAGAACCATGGTTCCTCCCCATTCGCCGGAATACATTTTTTTCATGTAGAGATTCTTTTGTTGCTCAGTGCCAAAATGTTCGATCATTTTGGCCGCACCATGGGCGGTTCCAACAAAACAAACCATACTGAATCCTGGGCCACCGAGGTATTCACTTACAGCCTGTGAAATAATGTGTGGAAGTCCCTGACCACCGATTTCAGGATCCTCGGTTAATGCGATCCATTCACCTTCCTTGAGTAATTCCCATGGACGATGAAAACATTTAGGTACAGTTACCTTGTTATTTTCAAATGTGAGCCCGACTTTATCCGCTTCCTCATTGGCCGGTAAAATTTCCTTTATCGCAAGGTTTCGCGCTTCATTGATTACCATATCAAACATTTTACGATTCATATCTTGATATCGTTCATGTTTCGTTAATTCCTCTGCATTAAGCTGCTCATATAGAACGAAGTCCACATCGCGGCGGTCTGAGATTAGTTGTGCCATTTATTACCTCCTGGTATTATCTTTTGTGATGATTTACAAGTCCCCTTTTGTGACTTTGCCGTCAGGCTAAGTCAGATTTACTCTGGTACTCGTTCCCAGGTTCTGCCTGGGAATGCATATCTGGCGGCCCTGCCGCCTATACATATAAACAGGCGGCAGTGCGTTTTTGGAATGGGTCTCACAAAGTTTATTGATAATTCAAAAAAAGCATCAGCCTATTTATTCTAGGGAACTTTTCAATTATTGGGGAGGAAATATATAGAATAGGGCGTATGCGTGTCAACAAGATTTTTATGGAGGAGAAGGGATATGGAGATGGTAAGCGGCCATAAAAACTTCGATAAAATAAGTATGTTTAATAGATTATATGCATTTATATCTAAACTTAGGCATCCTTTGGTGTCATCTTAGGAATGCTAAAAAAATAACGTCCCCATTTTCAAAAATCGGACAGGTCAGACAATACAGACTGGTCTGACCTGTCTGACTTTACCGAATAGGGAAATTATTTTCCGAGCATTCCTTACTCTTTATCAACAACTCTTTCTGAAACTAATTTATCAAATATTTTAAACAGTCTGGTACCATCGCTTTTTAGTTCATCAGAGAAAAAGAGAAAACGCCTCTTTCTCTCCAACAATTCTTCGCTTTCCGATGTTATGGTTTCTTTTTTGTAGACAAACAAAAACAAATATTCAACGGATTTTGTTCTGTTATTACTTAATTTCGATTGTTGAACATGATATATGGGAAAAAAGCCTGATATTGCAAATTTCGCACCACTCGCTTGATAATAATTAAATAATCTAAATGATTGATGCAAATGACCATCAGTTCTTTGATATACGGGTACAATGTGATGTGATACTTGATTCGGTGTTTTTTGATAGAAATAAGGCAGTGCCCAAAAGTTTTCAAGATTCTCTTTTTTTAAAGAATAATAAAAAGGCAGAAACCATTTGCTTAAATAATTTTTTTTCTGCTTGTTTCCCCAAAGATAGCAATAATTAATAGAACTTACATTTTTTGTATTAACATAGTCAACAAATGGAAATAGCTTAAAATGGGTTATGTTGTTATTTTCTTTTTTGTAGTAAATATTTGGAAAAATAAATCGTTTGTTATTGTTTGTAATATAAAAAGGAATGATCGCGGTAAAACGTCCTTTCTTATCAAAATACATCGGTGGAACCGACCAAAAGGTATATTCTGGTGTTTGCCGGATGAAAGGAAATAATGTAAAAGAGTCACTTTCAGTGTACCAAAAGGGGAGCGCTCTTTCTAAACGCTTTTCTGAAATTTTTAGCAATGGCCAGCAAAAATGGTAATCCTTGCCTTTATTTGTCTTGAAATATATGGGAAAAATCATTTGAAAATTTTTTTCTTTAACAAATAGCGGATAGCATATGGTTGTTGAGTCTTCTGTGATTTCTAAGAGAGGCCATGCATCAATATTTGCAGCATTAGCAGAATGTAAACTCTGGACTATGATCATTACAATTATTGATAGTTGTAAACGGAATCTATTCATTTTTTTCCTCATAAATTGTTTATTTTGATTCGTTTTTATCATATCAGTTATTGGAATACCACCCCTATTTTGGCATTGTTCATAATTATTTGAAAAGTTGTGAAAAATTTCATTCTTTTTGGAAATGTGCTCCCTGACAATACGAACAGAGGTCTGATGTCAATTTTACTGTTGAAACAATGATTCTTACAAAAACAAAAAAGTTAATAAATAAAGTAACTTTTTATTGTTTGAGGAACTTTTAAAAATAAATATATTGACATTTAGCCAATGTTTTATATAGTGCGCTACTAAATAAAATCTTAATCATTCAAAATTAACGATTTGTTATGTGCTTTTTTTTAAATTGTTTAATGAAAAGAAAATGGCAAATCGTTTATTTTGAATAAAACAAAAAAGGAGAATTATTAATGATGAAAAATTTGGGCAAATTAACAGTAATTTTTATGATGTGTGCACTTGTTTCAGCATGTTCATTTTTTGGAAAAAAGAAAATTGATCCAAACTTTGCAACTGATGCAGTTCAACAAATTGAAACCTTGCTGGTAATCTTTGATGCCACTTCTACTTTGAATGATCAGGCATTTGGGCAGAAAAAACTGGATATATCCAAAAATATTCTTACCATGTTGAATCATGAACTTAAAAATTTGGAAATTACCAGTGGTCTGAGAACTGTTGCAAATACAACACAGTTAGCATGTGGGCTTTCAAGGCACAATCCACATAAATTTCAAATGGCTGTTAATGATGTTACAACTGCCAAAGGCAATATTTCCATGAGTGCTGCAATCAATGCCGGCAAATATGATCTGAAAAATGCCTCAGGTAACATTGCAATGATTATTATCAGCGATGGCATTTCCTGTAATAATTATGCGCTGAAGTCTGCTGAAATATTGGCTTCGGATTTGGGAAGTCGTCTTTGTCTTTATACAATTCGTGTTGGTAACCATCCAAAGGGTTCAACTTATATGAAACAATTGACAGAGAAGGCTTCATGTGGTTATCCTGTAGCTGCCAGCAAGCTGAATTCCAAACAAGCGATGAAAGCTTATGTCCAGAGCATATTCTTTGCCGCTTCAAATGCAGGTCTTGTTGAAATGGATATTAGTGGTGCCGATGCTGATGGTGATGGTGTATCCAATGATGTTGATAAATGCAACCGAACTCCTGATGGTGCAGTTGTCGATGCTGATGGATGTTGGAATATTCAAAAAATATTTTTTGATTGGAATAAGGCCAATGTTCAGTTCCAATATAAGCAAAAACTATTAGATGCTGCTAAAGTGTTTAAAGCCAATCCTTATTTACGCGTTGAATTACAGGGACATGCAGATAATACCGGAACTGCCGTTTACAATAATGCGCTCTCAGAACAGCGTGCCAAAAATGTTGAAAAAGTATTAATTCAGGGGGGCGTTTCAGACAACCAACTCTCTACAAAAGGCTTTGGTTCGACAAAACCGGCTTTTCCTAATGATTCAAAGGAAAATCGCGCAATGAACCGTCGGGTTGAGGCTGTTATTCATTAATATAAACCTTTTATTTCATGAATGAAATAGCTTTCAAGTTGGACAGGTTATTAATGATCTGTCCAACTTATTTACAAACCCGCTTTCTACTTCACATTTAGCCCACTTTAGAGCGTGACTGAGTAAAAAGGGATAAATTCTTTTCCATGAATTTAATTGATCAATGGCAAAGACAACTTAATTATCTGCGTGTATCAATAACAGATCGTTGCAATTTACGATGTATTTACTGTCGTACAGGTCCAAATTTTCAAAAACTTAAACATAATGAAATTTTAAGTTACGAAGAGATTTTTCGTGTGATAAAAGCGGCAATTCCTCTGGGAATCAAAAAAATTCGCATTACAGGTGGAGAACCGCTGGTACGAAAGGGCGTATTTTCATTTTTAAAAGAGGTTTCATCTCTCTCCGAACTTGAAGATATTTCTTTTACGAGCAATGGCATTCTGCTTGAACGTCACATACACGATATAGTAAATGCCCGAATACATCGAATTAATATCAGCCTAGACACATTACATTCAGAAAAGTATCAAACAATTACAGGTTTCAATCGTTGGCAGCAAGTATGGAATGGTCTGATTGCAGCACATGAGGCAGGAATCAGCCCAATCAAACTCAACGTTGTTGCAATGGATGGTATTAATGATGATGAATGGGTGGCATTTGCCCGATTAACGCGCACATATCCTTTTTGGGTTCGCTTTATTGAACTTATGCCTGTGGGGCACTCTGATTTGTATGACAGGCGATGGGTAAGTGCAGACACTATCAAAAAAAAAATTGAGCATCATTTGGGGCACCTCATTCCTGTTCAAAGAAGTTTTCATGATGGCCCAGCGGATCGCTTTAAACTGGAATCAGGTTTGGGTGAAATAGGATTCATTCACGCAATCAGTCATCATTTTTGCCAGACATGTAATCGTATTCGCCTGACTGCCAATGGTCATATACGTGCATGCCTGTTATCAGATAAAAGCATTGATATTAGAACCCCTGTCAGAAAAGGATGCTCTGATGCAGACATTCAATATTGGATTAAAGCTGCTGTCAAACTGAAACCCCAATCTCACACAAATAATAAAGCTGTTACAGATCAAATGATTCGTATTGGTGGTTAACAAATAGCCCATAACAATCTTACTTATCAAAACAAAACAAAAATAAAACTTTCTTATCCAATCCAATGATCCTGGGAATAGTATTTGCAACCTTCTTTTTGTCGGGGGGGTTGATCAATGCATGAAAAAATTTTGCGAATTATCGTAATAACAAACATTTTTTTCATGATCGCATGCCAACAAAACAATGTAAGCGATCTGTATTATTTACCTGATGGCAAGCCCTTATATGAAATAGGTCCGCTGAATAATTATCCAATTGTTTTGGTTCATGGATTTGGTGGCTTTGGAAGGGATGAATTGTTTGGCTATAAATATTGGGGGGGATTCACTGACATTCAGGAAGAATTAAAAAATCATGGTTATGCAGTATACTCTGCCGCAATCGGACCTTTTTCAAGCAACTGGGATCGTGCTTGCGAGTTGTACGCTTATATCAAAGGTGGTTATGTGGATTATGGGAAAGCGCATTCAAAAAAATATCAACATCGAAGATATTCTCGTTATTATAAAGGTATATATCCCCAATGGGGATAAATAAATCCGATCACTGGTAAACGAAATAAAATCCACCTTGTCGCACATAGTCAAGGCGGACAAACTTCACGCGCATTAATCAGCTTACTGGAAAAGGGAGATGTTGAAGAAATGAATAATACCGCATCGTATGATCTTTCTCCATTATTCAAGGGCGGTAAAAACTGGGTCCACAGTCTAAGTACCATATCAACCCCTCATGATGGAATGACTGTTAATTACATGATGAATGAAGTTTTACCTTTTGGTCAGCGTCTGGTTCGTTTTGGAAATATGATCAGTCGTCAAGTTGATGGCATAATCTATGATTTTAAAATGGACCAATGGGAAATTGAGCGAAAAGAAAATGAAACATTTTGGGAATATGCACGGCGTTTAAGGAGTCACTGTTTATGGCGTCGCACCATAGATACCAGTGATTTTGATTTATCTCCTGAAGGTGCTAAAAAACTTAATGAATGGGCACATGCTCAAGGGGATGTTTATTATTTTTCATTTGCAACAGAAGAGACATTCAAGTCCCCATTTTCAGAACGGCATTATCCTGAAGTGACAATGGATTTGGTATGGTTACCTTCAGCCATTTTTATGGGCTCATTTTCTCGGAATGAGCCCGATAAAATTTCCATAGATTCAAAATGGTTTCAAAATGATGGCGTGGTAAATACAAGTTCTATGGACGGCCCTACTATCGGATCGACAGATCTTATCCAAAATTTTGATGGTAATCCCAAAAAGGGACAATGGAATTATATGGGAGTACTTGGATCATGTGATCATGCTGATATTATTGGTGCCTTACGTTATTTTGGGGAAAATTGTCCGGATGATTATCCCAGTTTGTTGGATTTTTATATTTATTGGGCCGAGTTTTTGAATCGATTGCCTGAGTAACAGAACGTTACGAATTTAATGATATGTTAGCCGACCTCAAACTTGAAATTGGCGATAAAGCCCTTTTTGAATCCAAAGAAAAAACAGGTCAAAGGACTGAATCGTCAAAGGTATCATTTTTATTACGTGCAGAAGCACTTGAGGGCGTTATTGGAATTCTCATCTTGCTTGGAATTAATTATTATTGGTTCAGGGATAATCCTGGCTTTTTGGGAATCCATCCGCATCCATACTGGTTTATTTTGCTTCCAATTGCTGTTCGATATGGCTTGATTGCCGGCTCGGTTGCCGGATTTTCAGCATTTATCGTTCAATTATATATACTGCTTTTTATCTACTCAAATACCTCTTTTTTCGAAGCCTTATATCAACATGCACTCATATTTTTAATGGTATCTTTATTCGTTGGTCTGGTTGGTGAAATTCGTCGTACCGAACATGTCCAGCAAAAACATGATTTTTCACAATTAGAAAAAACTTTCTCAAGTTTATTGACAGAGTATAATGCCCTTGTAAAATATAAAGAAAAAAAGAATTCGGAAATCATCTCACAGGAAGATACATTTTCATCATTATACAAAGCACAGGAAAAAGTGAATACACTGGATGAATCTAAAATCTATCCTGCGCTTATTCAATTGCTGGAAAAGTATCTGTCTGTTTCTTCAGCTGCCATTTATACCCTTTCTGATGACAAATCTCAATTAAAGCAGGTGGTCAACCTAAGGGGAGATAATCATGAACAACAACCAGAGACAATTGATATCTATCGCTGTGAAATCCATGAAATTCTGTATAAAGGCCATATTTTAGGGCTCAATGATTTGACTTCACGCCCTGAACTTCATGACTTTTTTAAAGATAAAATAATGTGTGCTCCCATTCGAGGCGTTCGAAATCGCCCTTTAGGCATTATTGTAATTAATTGCATTCCTTTTAATCATTTGACCCTACAATCTTTTCAAATGCTCAAAAGTATTTCTGATCGCTGTGGTGCGTCTATTGAAAAAGCCCGCGTGTATCAACTTACCCGACAAAAGATGGTCCTTGATGAAATTACAGGTGTGTTGACATTCAGTTATCTCAAGGAGCGTTTTAATGAAGAATTCTCTCGGGCAAGACGTTATGGATATACCATGATCATCCTGATTTTTGAAATTCAATCCTTTTATGGTTGTGAAATTGCTCTGCAACGAACGATTTTGTTGAGATTTAAAAAAATTATTGAAAAAAAACTTAGAAATATTGACTTGATGTTTCATGGTGA
>Ga0272440_1000671_pt1 | contig 28780 bp, 29 predicted proteins | sample SSMMMBAug17_FD_192440 | JGI IMG/M metagenome (GOLD analysis project Ga0272440, IMG submission 192440) | Marine sediment archaeal communities from Little Sippewissett salt marsh, Falmouth, MA, United States - SSM-MMB-Aug17 | ecosystem: Environmental > Aquatic > Marine > Wetlands > Sediment ... | reverse complement strand
GTATAAAGTTTTTAAGTCAGAATGTTCTTGGTGATGTGGGGGATCAGTCTTTTAATCTACGTTCAATGCCGAAGCGTCTTAAAGAATATTTCACATCACAATATGTTAATTGGAGAGATGGAGAGTCATATCCATTTTTGGATAGGTTTGCTTATATATTTTATATTGAGAGTATGAAGAAGAATATTGGTGTTATTGGTGATATTGTTCGTGGTTCAGAAGATAGGATTCCCGATACATCTTTGCGTGCATTGTTATATACAAAGACAGTTGATGAATATCTTATTTCATGTTCTAAGATTAGATTTAAATATAGTGACGAGTTTGATACTCCAAATCTTGATCGTATAATAAAGAAGTATTGTTTAGCCAGGGGTTCTTATTCTGAGGGGTTCGGCGATGATATTCATTCATTGGAACGTCTTAATAAGTATATGAAGAACATGATTGAATGCCATGCAATTATAAATGGACGTGATCATAGTATTCAGGATGATTATACATGGCTTGATAAGTTCTATTCAAAGCAATGCAATTTTGTTTATACAGAGGAATTGTTTTGGGATGAAAAAACAAAGATGATTGAGTCTAAAGTTTCTGATTCTAAAAGGGGTGAGTTAAGATTCTTTATATTGGATTATTTGGCTGAACAGAATAAGGATGGTGTTACCAGGGATGTATTATTAGGTGCATGTTCTATAAGTGGATTCGATACACAGACTGCTGTATCTGTTTTGAATGAGATGGTTACGGATAATATTATTATATTTGATCCTCCCAATGTATACAAGATATTGAAGGATTCAAAAGATTGGTGATGGATTGAAAACAGAGTATTTGATAAAAGGAACTGAGTATTCAAAGTTTGCTGTTATTTATACTGATCAGATAAGAGAAGACGGATCTATTTATTATGGTGAGGTCAGAGGATTTAGACCATATTTTTATGTTCCTGCAGAGTCGGCAATTCCTATTGATGATCCAAGGATAACTGGTACTGAGCACGGTCATGTAAGTATATTTGGCGAAGAACTGGTTAAGATATTTACGAAGTTGCCGACTGATGTTTCTGCATTGCGTGATCAGTTTGGAAAGTATTATGAAGCTGATATATTATTTCCTTGGAGATATAGAATAGATGTTGGTTATGTAAATAAAGTGAATACTGTATTCTATATTGATATTGAAGTTGCTATGGGTTCAAAGTTTGATAAGAGTTCATCGTCGTATCCTATTACTGCGATGGCATGTTATGATTCAAAATCTAAGGTATATCATTCTTTTGTTTGGAGGGGGGATCTTATTAAGATTGAGGACAAGTATGATTATACTGAAAGAATTACTGAGAAGGTAAATGATAATAAAAAGCTTAATGTTATTTTGCATAAGTTTTCTTCTGAGAAAGATATGTTGATTTCTTTTTGTGATTATTTTAAAGATGTAAATCCAGATGTTGTTACTGCATGGAATACTTCATTCGATTATCCATATATAATAAATAGAATGTATTATCTAGCGATGGATCCATCTGTGTTATCACCACTAAGAAGAGTTGGTGTTGATAAGTACGATGGTGAGGCAATTATAAAGGGTAGATATGTTTTAGATTTATTGCAAGCATATAAAAAGATACATATAGGTCAACTTGAAAGTTTTAAATTGGATGATGTTGGTTTATTTGAATTTAATGTACCAAAGATAAAAATTGAAGGTACGTTTGATAGTATCTGGAAACAGGATATTACTAAATTGATAGATTATAATATTGCGGATTTAGAGATATGTGTTAAGCTTAATAACAAGAAAAAAGTTATTGATTTCTTCGAGGGTATATCAATTTTTACTGGTGTTCCTTTAGATGAGACACTTGCAAATTCTAGGGTATTGGATTTTTATTTTTTAAGAGAGGCATACAAAAGGAAATTTAGATTGCCGTCTGCAGATAGGAATGCACTTCCACCAAATTTTGAAGGTGCTATAGTTAAGGAGCCTGTTAAGGGATTGCATAGAAATGTGATATGTCTCGATCTTACTGCGTTGTATCCAAGTATTATAATGGCTGGTAATATGTCACTTGAAACGATAGATAAAGATGGTGATATTAAGTTTGGTAATAATGTGTCGTTTAGGTCTGCACCCGTTGGTTTTATTTCTGGTTTGATTCAAGATTTTTTAGATAGAAGAAAAAAGATTAAAGATGAGATGTTGATTGAATTTGAGAAGAATGGAAAATCTGATAAGTTTAGTTCATTGGATGATCAGCAGAATGTTACAAAATTTCTCACTAATTCGATATATGGGGTACTTGCATTCTTTAGATCTAGATATTTTCTTGAAGATATAGCTAAAACTATTACATGGGTTGGCAGAGAAATAAATCTTCATACACAACGTGTTGTTGAAGAGAATGGATATAAAGTTGTGGCTGGAGATACTGATAGCGTTTATGTTGTGCTTCCTGATAATTTATCTCTTGATGAGATAGTCGAGGCTGGGATTAAATTACAGGATAAGATAAATGAATCATATATTGGATTTGCTAAGAAGTTTAATATTGTTAATAATACGTTTTTTATAAAATTCGAAAAGGTATATTCGATTGCTGTTTTCTGTAAGAAAAAAAGGTATATTGGAAGGTTGATATGGAAGGAAGGAAAAACTTATGATGAATCTAAAAACGGTATACTCGTTGATGTTGTTGGATTTGAAAGCAGACGGTCAGATACTTCCAAGTTTACCAAGTCATTTCAAAAAGAATTGTTTAAGAAGATATTGTTAGATACTCCAAAAAAAGAATTATTTGATTTCATTAAGGAAAGAATACGTGAGTTTATGAATTCTCCCATTGATTATATATCAATGCCCAAATCGTTTAGCAAGCCTTTTAATGAATATCTTGGCAGTAGTGCAAATTCAATATTTATAAATGCTGCCAAATGGAGCAATACAAATCTTGGTTATGATTTTGGAGGGGGCAGTAAAGGTCTGTTTATATATACAAAGAAACCTTCTTATCCAAATGGTGTTGTATATATGAGGGGCGATGAAGATAAGCTTAAAGAGGCTGGGATACTTATCGATTATAAATTGATGATTGAAAAGACCATCTATAACAAGATAGACACAATCTTTGAGGCTTTGGGGCTTTCAAGGGATGAATTAGAGACTGGGCAGCGTCAGAGTGGTTTAGAGGAATGGTTTTAGAGTGTATGCAGATAACAAGTATTTAAACTCGAATTCCCTATATTAATACAAAATAAGGTGAAATAAGTTGGAAGAAATTAAAGGAGTACCAGATAAGTTTTTAAATATGTTTCCGTATAATGACCGTCCCCGTGGTTCTAAGTTCGGCGTTACGGAAATTTTGTATTGTCCAAGGAAAACGTTTTTAGCAAGATTTGTCAGATCGCCAGATATTATAGATTTTGAGGTCAGAAAAAGATTTGCGCGTGGGCATGCTCTAGAATCGGTATTTTTCGGTGATGCTCATAATCCTTTATATTTTGTTGGTGATGGAGAATTGTCTGAATTAGAAGGTCATTCGGATCATGCCGTGCTTGGGGATGATGGCAAGGTTGAAGATATTGTGGAGTTTAAAACAGTTAGGAAATTATGGTATGGTGTTCCTGATGGTAGGTTTTTCTATTCTCTCAAAGCTGCAAGGAATGCCATTGATAGATCCGAGTGGAAGAAAATTGCCAGAAGTTATAATTTAAGTCATTTTGATCAACTTAAATTGTATATGATTTTATCTGGTGCAAAGAATGGATATCTTATTTATTATGAGATGTCCACCGATGATAATTATACTTGGTATATTACTTCTGATGAAATTACAGATGAATTTAAGAATAGAATGATTTCAAGGCTTAATTATGTAAAGAATTGTTGTGATAATAATATTGTTCCTGTTAAAAATACTATTTATGATTGGGAGTGTGGGTTTTGTAGTTATAACAAGAATGGTATATGTTCTTTATGTGATGTTAAGGAATTTAATTTTGATAAGTTTGCTTCTGATCTTAAGAGTAGTGGAAATATTGATATTGATTTTAATACTATTATAAGTAAGAATCTTCAGAGATATAATGTAGAAGCTGGTGTTCAAAAAGCATTTAGCAGTGAAGAATCAAGAGCTGAAGATATCATAGATATGGTTGGTGAGTAGAATTGCAGCTAAAAATCCTTGGATGAGAGAGAAGAATAAACCGCTTCGATACGAGAAGCCACCGCTTGATCCATTAGAACGTAGAATGGAAAGAAAGTTTAGTGTCACTCCTCAGGCGGTAGATGCAGTGAAGACTTTAAAGGCTAGGATAGCAAAGCAAAGAAATGTTTCAAAAGATAATATTTATGTTTCACCGCAGATGATAGTCGAGGAGTTGAAGCCATTTTTATTATCCCGTAAATTAGGTGAGACAGAAGGTAATTATACACGACGTGCTTTAGAGAGGGGAATGCTTACCGATACTGAAGTCAAATTTTTAATACAGCAGGAGCTTGGTTATTTAGGAACGTCGGAGACTAAAGAAAAGATGGATGCTCACGAGAAACGATTGCGTGAATTACGTGATGAAGAGTATGCCAATAAAGGACAGATGGTGGAGATGAGACCTTATTTGGTTAATATTTCTTGGGTATATTCCGGAACCGAAGGCAGGCGTGGTAGGCGTGGTTCACCAGCTGTTAAGTATTCTATTGAAGGTGTTTTTTATGGTTGGGATATGGAGACTACTATGGAGGCAGCCAGAGAGTTTTTAACTGATAACGTTTCTGATACGTCAAGTTATAAAGCAAAAGCTATTATGGATATAGCTGAATTTGATGTTTCTGCTCAGTTGGTTTCCGATCAATCCGTTGGAGCTATGGAAGTTTCTGGTGATAGTATTAATAAGCGTTATGGAGATACAATTGCAGATGATAGATTTAATACCAAAGTAAATGCATTTTTTCAGAATCCAAGTACCAGAAGAGTTTATGTCGATAGGGAATTTGGGTATAGGGATTCAACATTAAAGTACAGGTGGGTTGGAAAAAGGATAGTTGCAGATTAAGTACAAAACCGATAAGTATATATATACTGCTTGTCTAATATATACTATGGAAAATAAAGTAGATTTGGAAGCGTTGTACCAAGATAGTATAACTGGTTTTTGTTCTAAAGATGTTGGTGTGTTGTTGCTTATTCTTGCTGAGTTAAAGGAAATAAATTCAAAGTTGCCATGTCCGAAATAGGTATTGATATAGATCATGATGATCGCGTTATAGTTAAAGATATTATTCTAAAAATTATGCTTAACTATAAACCACAGTGGCTTAGGCTTTTTGTTTCTCCTTCAAAGCGTGGGTATCATATTAAGTTTAAGATATCAAGAAATTATTCACCTAGAACTTTAATAAGGATACGCAAAAGTTTGGGTGATGATCCAAATAGGATAAAGATGGTTGGTGGAGAATACAGGGATGTCTTGTTTGATGTGAAGGTTGTTAATGGGAAGAAGATGTTTTCACGGGAGATCGATCCGCTTAAATTTATAAAGACTGGAAAAAGAATTTACATATGAAAAATAAACCTCTGGATGAAGTTGTTGATGATCAATTAGGTGAGGATGTTTTAGAGACTGATATTTCTAAAATAGAGTCTGCTGATTCTAATGTTGTTGATGATTCTTTATCTAGTACTGGTGATGAGCCAGCTGCTTTAGTTGAATATAAACAATCTTTATGTGAGTTAGATTTATATCTTCTAAATATGCGTTTAATATCTGATAGATATTATAGCAATGCATTTAAGGTGGATATGACATCTCAGTTGAAGCAGAAGATAAATTTTGCAAAGTCATGCAATATGAATCTTATTTTTCTTGTTTATGGTTTGCCCGGCACTTCAAAAAGCTATTCTGCTTTGTCTTTGGCTAAGGCTATAGATCCAAAGTTTAATGTTGATACAAATTGTTATTGGGATCTTAGGAAGTTTATCGATGAGCTTCCGGATTTGAGGACTGGTGGATGTTATGTAATAGACGAGGTTGCCAGAAATTGGGGTGAAGGTTCGTTTAGGGTTTTGAGTGAAATAAATACAGTTTTCGAAACAGTTCGTAAAAGGCAGATATTTATTATAGTTTGTACCCCAAGATATTTCTTTTCACCTACTTGGTCTTATTGTTTGGAAGGTATCCCTGGGCAGATTTCATTTGCTCTTGAGAAAAGTAGGATGGCATTGCAATCTGGTGATAGAAAAACAATGGGGTTTGTTTTATTCAATTCTCCTTTAAGAACTCTTGGAAAGGAAGAGCTTGATAAATATGAGACTATGAAGGATACTTTCTTGGATGAGGTTTTGCATAAAGGTGGTGGTTGGTTTGAAGCCAAGGCAGAGGAGGTTACTAATTCTGAATTCTTTAAGGAATATATTGCTTCGTGTTTGGAGAACTCAATAATGCCAAATACTAGGGGATTGATGACTTGCGTTAATATGGTATTCCCCTACTTGAAATATAATAACGAATCAAGCCGCGTAAGCGATATCATCCTAACATGGATAGAGATGGGCAAATTTGGAGACGTATCCGATTTCAAAAGACGTGGGAAGGGCGGAGTAAAGAAAAGACCTCTTGGTGAGGACAGAAGGTTTGTAGGTTGAAAAGATGGTAACTAAAGTTCAGGAGCAGATTATTTTGGGAAGTGTTTGTGGTGATGCTGCAATATTAAAAAACAAACGATGTATTAATTATTATTTTACTGAGGGGCATTGTTATAAACAAATGTCATATTTAAAATGGAAGATTGAAAAATTGAGATGTTTTGGTATTAATTATAGTGAGTATTATCTAAATGGTAAATATGGTGATAAGTTTAGATATTGTAGATTTCAAACAAATGTTAATGAATATTTTACATATTTAAGATCTGTTTTTTATCCAAATGGTATTCGCAGGAAGATAATTACAAGAGATGTTTTAGATAAGTTAAAATCTCTTGGTTTAGCTATTTGGTATATGGACGATGGTCATTATAATTATAGTAGTAAAATGGTTTCTATTTCTTCATGTGTAAGTAATTATGATATTCAGTTGATGTTTAAAGATTATTTTTCTGAAGTATGGGGATTGAATTCGAGTATTTATTCATATTATGATCATGGTAAAAAGGTTCATGTATTGCATTTCGATGTTGAATCATCTGATAAATTTTTAAGGATAATAAAGAGGTATGTTCATAAGTGTATGGATTATAAGCTTGGTCATCTTTTAAGATCAAATAAGGGTAGGTTGAAGGAGGAAAGAAAGAAAAGTACTATTAGGCAGAAATCGTCGAGATCTACTGAAAATGGCAAAGCGCAGATGAAAGAGTATAATAAGAAATATAGTGGCAGAATAAAGGAGTGGTTTGTAGAAAATAGGGAGCATCGTCAAGAGTATATGAAGGATTACTATAATAAGAATGCCGATGTTGCCAAGGAACGAACCAGAAAATACAGAGAGGAAAACAGGGAGAAATGTTTAAAACAAAGTAGTGATTACTATTATAATGTTGTTAGACCAAAAGTATTAAAAGGTATGCGTAAGAGACATTCGTTGGATGAATTGATTTTCTATGCCGAAGAGAGGGGCGGTAAATGTTTGGCTGAATCATACTCAAGCGGAAGTGATCAATATGAGTTTGAATGTAAGAATGGGCATAAATTCAAGTTTGTGTGGAAGTATATGTCAAAGAATTCCAAGTGGTGTCCGGAATGCAATGAATAATATTTTGTTCAGAATTGATACTTACATGGATAGAGATGGGCAAATTTGGAGACGTATCAGACTTCAAACGACGTGGTAAGGGCGGAGTAAAGAAAAGACCTCTTGGTGAGGATAGAAGGTTTGTAGGTTGAAACAACAAGTATTTAAGCTTTCGTTTCCTATATATATTGTATAATATTAATTGGTGTTATTTATGAAAAAAATAAAGTCTGAATTGAAGTGTGAATGCAATGATGAAGTTGTGAATAGTTCTGGTAATAATTTAAATACTACAAAGGTTTTATCAACTGTTTTAACGTTATCTGTTTTATTAAATATATTTTTAGTTTTTCATTCTACTACTCTAGATGCGCAAAATCAGGCGTTAACATCTGTTGTGACTTCTATGACCAATAAGTTAAGTATGCAGTCTGGTTTTAATCCTAGTGCAACTACAACTACACTTCCAAAGGTAGATACTGAGCCGGTTAATATTGCTATATTAAATGATAAGCGTTGTGTTGAATGTGATGTTGCAGGTTTAGTTGCAAGGCTTACTAGCGTGTTTCCAACTGCATCTATAAAATATCTTGATTATGGTGATTCTGCGGGTAAAGTATTATTTCAACAGACTGGTATTGATTTGTTACCGGCAATATTTTTTGATTCTTCTGTAAAAGATTCTGCTGGTTATTCTGAAGTAGAGCCATATTTGGTTCCTACTGGCGATTATTTTTCATTGAAGGTTGGGGCATTTTTCGATCCGACAGCTGAGATATGCGATAATGGCATTGATGATACGGCTAATGGAATGATAGATTGCGATGATCCAACTTGTGTTGATTCAATATTATGCAGGGATGAAATCAACAATACTTTAGATCTGTTTGTTATGAGTCAGTGTCCATACGGGACTCAGGCTGAGAATGCTTTAAATGAGGTTATTGGTGCTATGGATAATATGAATTACGATGTACATTATATAGCTTCATATGATCAGACTTCCGGAGTGTTCAGTTCTTTACATGGTCAAGGAGAAGTTGACGAGGATATAAGGCAGTTATGTATAAAGAATTATAATAAGTCAATGTTAATGCCTTATTTAATGTGCAGAAACAAGGATCTTACTGCTGATTGGAAGACATGTGCTAATGGTTTGGATATAAATGCCATATCAGAGTGTGCTTCTGGAAGTGAAGGAAAGACTCTATTGATTGATGATATAAAGATAGGCGAAGATCTTCAGATAGGTGCGAGTCCAACTTGGATTGCAAATAATAAATATGTGTTTTCCGCTTTGGCTTCAAATGATATAAAGTCTAATTATTGCAAGTATAATCAAGATACTGGCTGTTCGGTTGTTTTAACAGCAACCGCAACTCCAGTTGAAGGTTCCTGCTGATTTGGAGATTATGATGAGTAAATATCTGTTTGTCTTTTTAGTATTGTTTGTTTCAGTAATGGAAGTGTCCGCTGTTTCTGGAGCTAAGTGTGTTGGTAATATGCTGGTATATTATGATCTGAATAATAATAAGATAACAAGGGATTGTTCTATATTGCATACTGGGAATGGTAAGTTATATCGTGGAATATGCAAATTGTATACGGGGGGCGCTGATTGCTGGAGGGCTGAAGGTGATGTTGATGAAGAATACAGACAGATGCTAAGAAACCTTCCTTATAATGATTCAGGAGTTTGGTCTGAGTCGTTTAATTTTTCTTCGTTGGTTCCATCTACTGCTAAAGTTGGAATGACTACTACGACTACGTTGCCATGTCCTGCTTGTGTATGTCCTAGTTATGATGAGGATATTAAAAGTCTCGAAAGCACTCTTTCTCAATGCAAGCTAAATCTTGATGCCGTTAGATTGAATAATGAGAAAATGTTCAGTCCTGAGACTGTAGATGCTATGATTAGTGCCAAGGATGTTGAGATGGATTCATTGAGGAAGCATCTTGGTACATGCAATGCAGATTATATTGTTATTACAGAGAAGATTAATCTATATACGACTATTGCTATAATTTGTATTTCTATTCTTATATTCGTTGTAATTGTTTGGATAAAGTATGAGTGGATTGGCGATCCCAAGCTTAAGGACGGGTTTGGCAATATTTCTAAAGGTAAAAACTGATTTATAAGCATAGAATTCCTATTATTTATCGTATAAATAATCAATACGAAAGGATATTTCTAATGCGTAAGCCTTTTTATTTAAGGTCTAGAGACGAGCAGCGTGCGGCATTTTCTAAGATGTCTTATCGTGAATTCTGTGATAAAGCCAATAAGGATATGTGGAATCAGTTGGCTGATAGTTCTTCTGTTAAAGATATGTCGTTCAAGGAATTTAATCGCAAGACTGATGCCGAGTTTAGGGCTGGTTATCCTTCTTCTATGAAAGACAAGCTTCTTACTGACAAGACTATGGAAATGAAACATACTTATTTTGGCGGAGACGTTCCTTATGACAAGTTCTGGTTTGAAGGTAAAAATAAGAAAAATGATATTAATTAATTGGTATTGAAATGAAATTTGTAAATGAAAAACAGCGCAAGGCTATGTTTGCGAACTTAAATAAATTTTCTAATTGGGTTAGGTTTGGTGATAATTCTACAGGAGGTCAAATGAGAAATCTCACTCTTGATGAAATTAAAAAAGATGAGGAACAGATGCATGCTAAGATTCCTGCAAAGTCAAAGTTGGAGTTCAATGAGGAGATGAGAGCTGCTGGGCATCCACAATTTGAGATACCTCTTACTGATATTAAAGAGACTGGAAAGATCGGAATTGATAATAGATTATCTTATTGTGGATGTCCTGTAGCTGTTCAAACATCTCCTTCTGATTTGGTTGGAGCTATTGGTGAGAAGTTGGCTGGTTCTGTTGTTGAGACTTATCCAAGTGTGAGAACAGAAGGTGTAGTAGGTTTATATCCTGATGTCGGTGTTGCATCGCCGTCATTGAGTGATATAATTGAGAGTGGTGTTGTTGATGCATACCCAGATGGGATGCCAATTAATGATTATGGTGAAGCTTTTGTTTCAGGTAAATCAAAAGAATGGGCTACAGTCAATAGTATGTATTCTCCATTCAGTTCAGACAGTGAAAAGATAAGCAAGGATGAATATAGAAAATTAAAGCAAGATATAGAAGAAGCTTATGGGATGGGAGTTTATAAAGATAATGAGTATAAGCAAAAAATAGCTGATCTAAACAAGAAGAAAGTTTTTAGTTATTTTCCAAATCAGAGTGATTTAACAAGATCTGAATACAGGAAAATGATAGGTGATGTTGACGATGCCCTTGCTGCGGGTGTAATAGACAAGGAAACACATGCTTCAATGTTGAATGAAATAGAGAGTAAGAAATCTTTTGTTGATAATTTGTAAAATGAAAAATATACAGAGTGAGAGTCAAAGACGTGCCATGTTTGCGAATATGAGCAATGAAAATAAGTTTTCGTACACCCCTGTATATGCTGTTGGTGATATTGGTGCTATGGGGGTAGATGCTGTAGGATCTGCTGGTAGTGTTATTGTCGGTGCTGCTCCGCTTTTGGTTGGTCTTGGGGTTGGATATTTGGCGGCTGATGCAATTTTAAAGTCTAAAGAGACTCTCGAAGATAAGTATAAGAGTGAAAAGAAAGCCAAACATCCAAAGAGTTATTCACAGCGTTTGATTGAAAAAGAAAAAACACATTCGAAGAAAACAAGATATAGCAGGCGTCCAGTTGAAAATCTTGGGTACTATGAGTGGTAGCGATGGGTTTTGTTTCGGATAGTCAAAGAAGAGCGGCGTTTGCCAATATGGCTAGGTTTTCTAATTCCAATTCAGACATACTAAGTGGTAACAAAAGGTCTGATGTTGCGATGCTCGCCAAGTTCGAGAAGAACGAAAAGAAGCTAGATGAGCTTTTGAATGATCCTAAGATGATGGCATGCAAGAAATATGACGGTGTTCGTGCCATGGCTGTTGGTGTTGATGGTAAAATATCAATATTTAATCCAAGAAAAGGCGGTGATGATATGTCTTGGAAATTTCCGGAAGTTGTCAATGGGCTTAATCAATTATTGGATGAGGATGTTTCTTTTATCGTTGACGGTGAGATTGTTTCAAGTGTTCATGACAAGAACGATTTTCATAATGTGATAGCAAGAGTAAATACTGATAATTCAGAAAAAGTTATGGAGTTAGTTGATGAAAATCCTATGGTCTATAAGATCTTTGATGTGTTGGAACTAAATGATGTCGATACCACTGATATGACACTCGAAGAAAGGAAGTCTGTTTTATCTGATATTATAGGAAATGGGAATAAGTTTGTTTCTTTGGAAGAATGCACCTTTGATGATAAGGTTGATTTTGCCAACAAGTATATAGAAAGTGGTGGAGAAGGAATTGTCATAAAAGATCCAAATTCAAAATATGAGATGGGTGCAAGATCTGGAAGCTGGACAAAATACAAGGCTGCTGATGATGATACATTTGTGGTATACGGATTTGAGCGTGGCAGTGGAAAGAATAGTGATCGTGTCGGTTCCATTCTGATAGGCAAATTTGACAATGGCGAATTCGTAGCAAAGGGAAAGGTTGGTTCTGGGTTAAAGTATGCTGAAAGGAAATATCTTTGGGATAAATATGGCGGTGACAAAAAGGATGTTGTTACAATTCCTGATAGCAAGTGGTTTGGTGTTGATATAAAATATATGGAAGAGGATTCTCATGGTGGTTTGCGCCAACCTAGAATTGAGAGATTGAGAGAAGATTTGAGCATGGGGAATACAGATGATGAGATTTAATTTTGGGGGATACGAAAATGAGATTTAAGAACGATAGACAGAGACGAGCTATGTTTGCTAAACTTGTTTTAGCAAACTGTTCTGAGCTAAGCTCTGCTCAAATGAGTAAATTTTCTTTTAGGTCAACTAAGAATATTCCATATCCATCTTTTGTTACACGTGATCAAAATGATGATTTGAGAGCTGTTATAGATGGTGATAAGCCGGCAGCTATGATTCCTATTCAAGATTCTATCACGAAGTCTCTTATTGGAAATGCAAAGAATAAGGGTTTTGCTGTTGAATATGTACAAGATTTTGATCCTGTTACAGGAAAGTTTTTATCTGATAGTGTTATTGTTGGCGTTCCAGAAAATGTTAAAAGATTAAAAGATCTTCGTAATGTTAGTATTAATAATATTGATAAAGAATATTATACAAGAGAAATGGGGCATGCCTTGGGCATTGCTGATGATGCTATAGAGGATTTTGTTTCCAGGATTCCAGAAATGGAAAAAGGTATTCATGTTGAAGATTTTTCGATGGTTCCAGAATTTAGTTCCGGTGTTTCATTGGGTAAGTTCATAAACGATGATGATCGTTTATTACATAGAAAATATGAAGATATAAAAGGTATTGATTCCGGTAAAATGGAAAGAAGTGATTATCTTCTAGAATATCTTCCCGCTAATGCTCCTATGCAGTATACGGATATAACTGCTACCAGTTCTGTTCCATTAAGCAATGATGTTTTATTGGAATATGCAAAACAGCTTCCTACAGTGGAAGTTCCAATCAATTCTATAAGTGTTGTGGATGAATATGCTGACAAACCGCGCGATCTTGTTGTAGTTGTAGACAAGAAAAGACTTGACAAGTTGGATGACATTTTCAAAACATGAAATTTAAATCAGATGCTCAAAGGAGAGCAGCATTTATGCATATGATGGGTGCAAACAATTATTTTTCTTCTAGAAGCCTTTCAAAGATGGTTGTCAAACCTAAAGGTCCGAATTCTGTGGAGATTGATGTTGATGGCAATAGTACCGTTTTGGATCTTGAGTCATCAGGTCTTAATTGGAAGAGCATTGAAAAGATAAGGGATGGATATAGATTAAACGAGACTGAGTTTTCGTATGAAGAGTATTTAAGATTAAAGAACAATGCTGAAAAGATGAATAGATTTTCTATTCCTGATTATTCCGAATCTACATGGCAGAAGAAAATTGCTGGAGTTCCAAAATATGAAATTGATGAATATTATCGTGGTATATGGGATGAATTAAATCCGCAATTAAAAGATAGGAATATTTTAGTTAGATATCTTTATGATGATAACAAGGTTGTTAAGAGACATCTTCCAGGAAATAAAAGTTATACTACTATAAAATCAAAGGATGGTTTATCAGACATAGTTAGAGAACATGGTGTTGAGTTGTGGCAGGAGACATCTCAAAAAGGTGATCTTAATCATGGTGATATTGCTGTGTTGGATATTGATAATATGGGTTCAGTATCAGAAAGAGATATGAAAGAAGTTGCTAAAGATGTATATAAGCGTATGGGTAAATCTTTTGGTGGTAGACCTTATATAATTAATACTGCCAACGGTTATCATGTTGGTGTCAAGATTGGAAAGTCTATGCCTTACAAGACCATGAGGAACAAGACCGATAAAGAGGTTATAGAGCCTTTAGAAGATGATATGGGCGAGTTGGTATCAGGAAGATATAATAAGGCTCCAATATTTTTGGATAAGAGTCCTATGAAGAAACATGGTTCTTCAAGGGTAATAGGTTCATTGAATTTGCCAGATCTTGTTATTACGGAAAAAATATCTATAGAGGATATAGATGATTTCAAAAGATCAAAACTTTCATAATTGGAGTTCATGTTTATAAACGCAGAATTCCTTATTTATAATGGTAAATAATAAAATATTTGAACGTATAAGTATGTTGCCTAAATTAGGTTGTGTTTTAATTCTGGTGTTACTATGAGATCTAGGTCTGCAAAGGAGAGAAAAGCTATGTTTTCAAAACTTGCTTTTGGAAATGGTTCTAGAAGAAGTTCAGATCCGTTATCACATTTGGATAGTGGAAAAAATTTTAGTCATTTGAAGAATGTTATTAAGATAAAGGAATTAGAGAAGATAGTTAATGAACCTTTATTTGTAAAGAAGAATAATAAGTTTGCTATTGGTTCGAGTATTTTTGAGCCATCTAATGCTCGTATAATTGAGGATATGAAATCTGGCAATCCACAAATTGGTATTGGGCCGGGTGCCGGTAGTGGAAATATAGATCCTAGAACTGGTGAAATAGAAAGATTGTGGGGTCCGATGGGATATGAATTCCCACGAATATGGTTATAATATGGAGGTTATAAATTAAAAATGAGAGCAGGAAATTTTGATTGGATGAAAGGAATGGAAAATAAAAAGTCGCAAAGTGTTAACAAGGCAATTAAAAAAACGCAAAGCACAGCTTTGAAAATGGCTGGCGTATAAATGAAGCGTGTTCTTTCCAATATGGAGAGGAGAGCAATGTTTTCTAAAATGGCGTTTGATAAAAAAATGTTGGAAGATGATATCAAGGAGGCTAGAATTTCAGATATGATAGCCGAGGCTGTTTTTGTTGACTATGGAGTTCCAAAAATAAAAACTAAATATAATAGACCAGAGGTTATAATAGAATTTCCAGATGGTAGGGACAGGCATATTCATACCAGGTTGAGAGGAACTGGAGATATAAAGTATTTGTCAGATGGTGATGGGGTAAAGTCTGAATATGAGGTTTGTTAATGATAAGCAGAGGAAAGCTATGTTTTCTAGATTAAGTGGTAGTGGTTCTTTTGAAAGAAATTCAAATCACTTTTCCAGAATAAGATATGATCCATTTCAAGTTTCTATGTTAGATTCTGATATCCAAACAAAGCTTAAATATGATTCATCAGATAATATTGATGGGGGTTTTTCTGATGATATTTTTAATGAAAGATGCACCGGAAATTTTATATCTGATGATCATAAAGTTCCAATTGTTTATCATGAAGGTTTGGTTTCTATGGTTTCTGCTCCAAGAGAAAAATTGCCCGAAGATGTTGAGTATCATTTTATTCAGAAATATGATGAGGCTATAATTCCTTATTTGGAAAAAGATGTAGAAACTCTTGTTGACAATGGGTTTGCAAGAGAAGATGCAATTAATATTGTAGAAAGAGTGCGTAGTGGTAGGCACGGTTTTGTTGGAAATATTGAGGATATTATAGGAAAAAGTAAAGGCAGTAATATAGAAAAATATATTTCAAATGCAGAGAAGTTTCACGAAGCTTTAGAGAATCTTGAATCAATCGATGATAAAGGGAAAAAATCAAGAATTTCAGATATATTAAAGGGCAAAACATTTCCAGGAATGGATCCGTTAAAATATGCGGCTGTTAGGAATGCTTTGGTTATTAATCATGGCGAAGATTCTTTGGATCATTTTGATGCTAGTTCAGTTGATTGGAATGAAGATGTAGAGATGCTTGTGAGAAAGGCTAAGGCGTTTGGACCAAGATTCACTTCGATGGATGATGAGGAAATGAAAGGCAGATTTTCAAATAATCAAAATTGTTATTTGGTGAGTGCATGATATTAAGGGATGATAGAAGGCGAGCCATGTTTGCTAAGCTTAATAGTGCAAATGGTTATTCTTCAAAAAATATCAGATTATTTTCAAATGATTCGGACGATAGTAATATTGAACGTATTGGGGCTGTAGAAAAATCAGATAAAGAGATTGATATAACTGATTCCGGTTCTTTGGGAATGAATTTAAAGGTTAATGAAGAAGAATCGCCGGGGATATTATCTGTTGAAGATTCATCTACAAAATTAAAATATGAAAACAAACAACCTGAGATTTTTATGACTGTAAGCGAAGATGCAGTTGTTGAGCCGGAAGGCATTAACATAAGACCCGCAGATGATATCTTAAAATATGAAGGCATGCTTGACGAAATTAACAATACTGTACGGGAAGATGGGTTAAGTTATGGTTCGTCTATTCCGTTGCCAAAATTAGAAAAGGATGGCAAAACAACGCAATCAAGTTTGGAAGGTTCTGCTGAGTCTAAGGAAGAAAAAATTAGACGTGCGGTAATGGATGACCTTACTAAAATTTTGCATGAGATTAAAGAAGACAAACAAAAAATATCACCTGAGTTGCGCAAGGCTAGAGAGGAAGCCGAGTTGAGACGACTTGAGGAGGAAATCAATGCTGATCCAAGATTAAAGGATCTTGAGAAAAGAGTTAAGATAGGCAAGCTTGAACAAGCAAGTGAAGAATTGGATGAAAGGGAGAGGATGCGTCTTATAAATGAGGCTATGGGAAAATCTGTATCTGGATTTACGCGGGGTTTGTATGAGCATGGCAAACAGGGGTTTGTTGCTGGTGCTACTTCTGAGATAGGCAAAGAATCAGCTCGTTTGGCTTCTGGAGTTGTTGCCACTCCCGGAAAGGCTGTTAAGGGTGTTGTTACGTTTCCTGGAAAAGTAGTCAGTAAGACTGGTAGATTTTTAGGTGATGAATATTATAATATTACAAGATCAGGAAGAGATATTTTAGCTCCTGCTGCATTGGCATTTGGTACAACTGCTGGTCGTGGAGTTTCAGGAATAATAGCTGAGACTGGTGATATAATTGAAGCTCCAAAAAGAGAATTTTGGACTCCCCCTGGAATGCAGAAAGTATGGACTGGTTCAAAGTATGAAACTCGTCAGGTTTTAAGACCTCCACTTGAGCCATGGTCTTTTAATAGGGCTATGGGCTTACAGCAGCCAATGGGCGTTTCTCCTGCAGTTTCTGGTGTTATGCCAGTGTCTGCATCTGACGTATCTTTGTATGGTGCAGGTTCAAGATCTCCTAATCTTTGGGGAAGAAGCGATCTTCCTGTATGGGGTGGTATGGAGATGGTTTCGGGAACTTCATATGTTCCTAAAATAGCTGTTCCTGATTTCTATAATTTTGGAAAGGAAAGGGTTCCAAAATGGATAGTTCCACCGAACGAATTGGTTTATGGCGTTAAGAAGCAGGAAGCAAGATCTCCGATAAGAGGTGGGTTAACTTCATCAAGATCTTCACCATCAATATCAGTTGGAAGAACCGAAGGTAATGTTCCAAGCTATGATCGTGGTGAATCTGTTCAGGCTTCAAAGATGATTCCACAGAAGATTGCTGCAAAGCTTCCGATGCAAAGACCGACTAAAGATGTTAAGCAGTTAAGGGCTCCATATGTTTCCAGCAATGTAATGCGCGTTGAAGGTTCAAAGAGAAAGTTTGATGAACTGTCGGATGTTTATGGATCATCAAGTCCGGAAGCAAAAAGACAGGAAGCCGTTCTTCAGAGTCAGTATGATTATGCCCGCGATAGAGCTGAACCGGGTTCATATAATGAATTTAGGTTGATGGATATGGGTAATACCATAGTTGGTGTATAAGATGAAGTTTGCAAATGAGAGACAGCAGCGAGCTGTCATGGCACAGTATTCCAAATGGAATAATGAAAGCAGAAAAATATTTGATAAGAGTTCTGTTCCGTTGATTGTTAGGGCTGGTGCTTCCGATGAAGAAACTCTTCAAAGGCAATATGATAAAATAAAAAATGATTTAAGGAAAGAAGAGGAAAAGATAAAAAGAAAAGCTCTTAATGAAGCAACTGTTTTCAGCGAGAAGCGTGGATCTGTTCCCTTATTGGATACTACATTCGTCATAAGAGGCGGTTCGCCAAAAGAGAGACAGGTTGTAAAAAAGCTTTTGGATGCAATTGGAAATGAGACTGCAATGTCTGATATTAATACTGTAAGAATAGAGCCTGATTTAAAAGAGCAGTTTGTTATCAATCAGGAGGCAAGATCAATATCTGTTCGTTCAGGTGATCTTCATATAAAGTCCGGAGAATTTCCAATAGATCTTGCCATGACTATTTTGGCAAATGCGATGGTTCTAAAGAATGCTGCCATTTCAGATGAGGTTGCATTGGACAGGGCTAAGGAATCTGTCAGTTTATATCTTATTGATATGCAACATAAGGAAAAATTAAAAAAAGAGAAGGAAGCTATTGACGTATATAGGGTAGGTGCTGACAGGCAATCCGATTTTGAGGTTTCATCAATTGACGGTCCTGTAGTAAGTCCGATAGAAGTAAAATTAACTCAAGAGAATCCAAATGAGTTTGTGTCTTCATCCTTGGAGCAGCCTCCTATGTTCAAAGAGCCTGCTGATGTCATGTTTCAACAATGAAATAATTGAAGGAGGTGAATGATAAATGAAGGTTACTGATTTTGATGCTGATTTAGTCGCTTATATTGCTCTTGCGGAAGTATGCAAATTCGAGGAAGACTCCTCTATTTTAGAGGATGTTACTTCCAAGATGAATGTGCATGCCAAGAAGATGAAGGTAAATAATACTAATTTCAAGTTGCGTATATGAGAGGATTTATAGGAAGAAGCGGTAGGGTTTTTTCTGATGAACAGAGAAAAGCCATGTTTGCAAATGTTGGTGAGAATTCACTTTCAGGAATGCTTATTAAGATTTCAAATCCCGATCTTTTTATGAATAAGAAAAGGTTTGTTTTGCCTGCTGTTGCCGGTGCAAGTTTGGCTCCTGCTATGGCTGCAATTCCTGCTGCCGGTGTCGGCGCTTCAGCTGTTGGTGCAGGTTTTGTTGTTCCTGGTTTGGCTGCAACTGGTGCAACTCCTATTGTTGGTTCCGGGTTGATGGGAAGATTTGGTTCTGCTTTTCAAAAAGGCGTTGAAAAAGAATCGTCTCAAATTGTTGGTAATGCAATTCATGGTCAGAGAGTCCGTGCAACAAATGCTATTACTGCTCCAGTAACAAAACCGCTTGAATTTGTTGGTTATGAGTTGGGCAATGTTTCAAGAACTGCAACTGCTGCTACCGCACCAGGTTTTAAAGCCGTTGGTTCTATTGTTGGTTCTGGTATTTCTGGATTGTCTGGATTTGGAGAACCGTATGTCACACCAGAGTTTAATCATGTTCCAACTGTGAGTGAGCTTATTTTAGAAGGAAAAGAAACCGGTAAAGATCCATGGGGTCTTCCAACATTGTCAAAGAAATCTTCATATGACGGCGATTCTGCTTGGTCAATAGATGTTGATAAGATGAGAGAGGTTGTAAAGAAACAATATCCAGGTGCGGATGTTGATGCTGATATTGAAATGCTTCCATCAGATAAATATTTAAAAGTTGCACTTGAAGAAAATCCTGGCAGAGAGCGTGAAGCTTCAATGAGCAATGGTTTTTATAGTCCTATAAATGACAAGGCTTATTTGGAAGCCGGTGATAAATTAAATACTACCAGGGCGTTATTGCATGAGTGTGTTCATGATATGTCTGATGAGGGTGTTGAAGATTATATGCTTAATGAGGGATATGCGGATTATGTCGCCATGAATTTAATGGAACAGGAATTGGGTATACCAAAAAGCAAGGTTATGAAGACTCTTGGCTATCCTGAAGAAGTCAAAAGAGTTGAAAAACTTGTTGATAATTATGGTAGGGAGAATGTAGATAGGGCATTTTTAAAATACAAGACGCTTGATTATTTAAAATCATTAAATTGTCGCAGTGGAGATTGCTCTTTTAAACCTTAAATGCTTATAGTATAATAGGGAAAATCACGTTTATAAATACAAAATGTCTAATATTATATATAAAATAATACAAGTTTTGGTTCTATTATTAATGGTAGGTTTCGTTAGTGCGTGTGATGAGGTTTATGAGTCGGAGTTTCTTCATACTGAAGAGACAGCCGGTGGAAATCCTATAATTGATGCTAATTGTTCTTTGACTTTGAATAATACTCAAGTTTATACAAACACTACAAATGCTGATGGGTTGGTTTCATTTTGCTATAATTCATCAGACTTTAATTCTATTTCTTCAATGTCATGCACTAAGCCATCGACTTATTCTGCAAGGATAACAAATGCAAGTTGTCAGGGTTTTGTTTATCTTGGAAATGTTCAATCGTTCACATTCAGGTTGACCAATACTTTGGGAGAATCGTTGGAGGCACAGGATTGCTACACAAGGGTTTTTTATGATGATGTTGATCATCCGTATCTTGTAGAGGATCTTAAGACAAATCTGCTTTATGATAATCAAACTTTCATAGATGGCAACGGCAATTACATAAGGACTGCAGGAGTTCCACTAACTTCATCTAGGGGCATTTATGCGATTACGTGGCCTATCAGGGAATATGATGAGAATGGTTATCGTTTATACAGACCATATCAGGATTATGTTGTAAGTGCCGATTGCAATGGAAAGGTTATTAACTGTAGTTTTTCAGTTGATAATTATGAACCTGTGCATATGGCTGAAGATACGCAATGGTATATGGATAACATGCAGGTAATAACATTTGGTGTTGCTGTTGCATTGATAGGTTGGTTTTTTATAATTCCCACAATAAAGAAAGGTGGATTTTGGAGTGGCGGAAATGATTGATTTGTTTCATTCTCATTTTTCATATGGGGTTAAATATTAAAAGTTTAAGGAGGTAAAAAAGATGGCATACACTGCAGAATATACAACTGACAACATCAATGAGATGGTAGTTGACGTATTCGGAACTGCGCTTAACGCGACAATAGGCTGGATCGACTTGTTAGTATTACTAGCAATAGTTGGAATAGCTTTATCTATCGTGATGGGCATATTGTTCAAAGTTTCAAGAGTTCTTGGACTTGGATAGATTTGAATAACATTTGTTAAAGGATGTTATTCAGACAAATAATTAAAGTTTTTAAAGAGAGAAAAAATGGCATACACGGCTGAATATACGACTGACGACATCAATGAGATGGTTGTTGACGTATTTGGAACATCCTTAAATGCAACGATTGGCTGGATCGACTTGCTAGTATTACTGGCAATAGTTGGAATAGCTTTATCTATTGTAATGGGAATATTGTTCAAAGTCTCAAGAATATTAGGACTTGGATAATATTTTAAAATAAAATAAATTTCTACGATGGGGCACATCGAACGTAACGCTTGCAGAGTCGGAGTAATCCGTCGATGAGGCAAGAAGCCCATTTTATAGTGGTGCATGCTCTAAAAAGGAAAAATGGCATATACACAGGTTTACACAAACGGTGATTTAAATAGCTTGACTGTAGATATGTTCGGAACTGCACTTAATGCAACGATACAATGGATAGATCTATTGGTTTTATTGGCTGTCGTTGGTGTGGCTTTGTCTATATTGATGGGTGTGCTATTTAAATTGTCAAGAATTTTAGGTCTTGGCTAGATAAATAGGTTAGTGAATTAAAAAAATGGAAATGAAGAAGGTTTTGATGGCTTTGGTTGTCATGACTACTATGGTCGGTGCGGCATCAGCAGATACGCAGTGGTCACAGATTGGATGGTATGTTGCCGAAAGCGTAGCGCACAGTATTTCATACGGTGTTTACAATTCGACAGTGGCGTGCAGTCAGACCGCGTTGTATTATGTGGAGCCGAATCCTATCGATGGAAGCGAAACTAAGATAAATGCATCCACGGATGATACTGGTGTTTATGTATGCCAGAATGCAACCCAAGGTGCGTTTATCATTAACAACGATGGTTCTGTCGGTATAAACGTGTCGGTCGTATTTAGTCAGATAACTTCTGGTGTCAGTCCAAAGATTGCTACTGCCAACGATGGTTGGGTGGAAACATGCACTGGTACATGTACTGGAGCAGGCTGTGATCTTAGTGCAGATTGTATAACGTTGACCACGGATTATCAACAGGTTATATACAATTTACCACAGAACACAAGCGAGGAAATGTGGTTATGGGCTGATTTCTCTGGAGTAGCTGGTACAGCTGCACCAACGACCGGAAATTTGACGACAAACGCTACAAAGGCATAGAGTATGATATGATCTTTATTTTTTTAGATCATATCAATACAAATAAAATTTTATTATAAATCTTTTCAAAAAATATTTAATATTATGATAACATGTAAATTATGAAGAAATTATTAGGATTACTGGTATTATTTTTATTATCCGGGTTTGCATCTGCGGTTACTCCAAATCCAGGAAATTGGACTTTTGATACTTATGCGACTTCAAGAGGAAATTATTATGATTATGTTCCTGAATCATGTACAATAGTTGGTGGTATTAATTTTACTTTGGCAAGTAATAGTTCTTGTCAGGGTTATAATTATTTAGATAAATATTATATGTCTATGAATTTTGTGGTGCGTTGTGATGACAGATTTGCTTTGGCTAAAGATGCCAGTGGTCAATCTGATTGGGCTAACATACCATTTATGACTTATTGGAATTATACCGCTTATCCTCCATATGAGGAAATTCAGATTTTGGGTCCGGAGAACAAGGGGGATACAGAAACAACCATAGTATGTTCGACGGATCAGAAAAATTGTAACATTTCAGCATCTAATAAATATTATTGTTTCTATCCAGATCGCTATGATAATGGAACTGCAGATGATAGGGATTTAAAGATGTGGTTTGGTATGGTTAGGCAAGATTACTTTAATGACTATACACAAACTTGGTTAAACGATACTTATCCAAGACAAAACATAACTTGGGTTTTTCCATATGATCCTTATAAGAATAGAGTAACTAGCAATATTCATTATATTGCCAATAATGCACAAGATCCTCCGGTGACAACTACTACAACTACATTAGCAACAACCACAACTACTACTACAATTCCACCAACTACGACAACAACGTTGGTTTCCGGTTCTATAAATATTTCTGTCGGTGGTGATTCAAACAGCAATTTGGTTGGTTCTAATATTGTTATTTATAATTCTTCAGGAAGTGTTTTATATAATAGTACTTTGAATTCTACTATTACTTTTATAAATACATCTGTTCTGACTGATTCATTTAATAATAGGATATCAATAAATATGCCAAGCATGGATAGATTTATTCTTAATAATTATACTTTTAATACAATTGGCAAGTCTATATCTATTCAGAACGTTAATATTACAGGAACAAAGCCAAGTATAAGACAGATTAATTCAAATGTAATTGCTTCAAACATGTCAAATACTGTTGATGCTACATTGGTTTTCAATACAACTGTTCAGCCAAATCAGATATGTGGTTGTGAATCATGGGATTATGGTTCTTCACAGTGTTCTGGATCTTGGTTGTGTTCAACGTTTGATTCATATGATAGTAAGTTTACTGGAACATCATTTAGTGTTAATGTTTCTCATTTCTCTGCTTATATAGTTGGTTCTACAGAAACTCTTAAGATTTGGGATGATACAAATGATCCAGAAGGATTAAATACCAATCATTATGCCGATGATGATGTTGGGTTCTTTGCAAATTATAGTGATCTTACAGGAGCTCCTATTGACAGTGGATATTGTGAATTTATAGAAAATTTTGATGGTTGGTCTTCAAAAGTAAATATGACATATAATGCTTCCAATAAATTATATTATATATACAGATCTTTTGATAATTATGGCTTATATTATTTTAATGTTACATGTTCTGATGTTTCTTATTATACTTTGAGTGCTGTAGATGATTTTGTTATTTCTTCGTCTGCTTCTTCATCTAGTGATACTCAATGGAGTCAAGTATTTTGGTTTACGGCAGAGTCTATTGCACATTCAATAACTTATGGTATTTATAATAGTTCTCTGGCATGTTCACAGACTTCATTATTCTATGTTGAGCCACCTGTTATAGATGGATTTGAGACAAAGATAAATGCTTCTACCGATGATACTGGCACATATAAATGTCAGAATGAAACCCAAGGAGTGATTATTATAAGCAATGATGGTTCGGTTTCATTGAATATTTCTGCTACATTTAATCAGATAACAACCGGTGTGAGTCCTAAGATAGCAACATCAAATGATGGCTGGGAAGATACCTGTTCGGGTACTTGTACAGGAGCTGGGTGCGACCTTAGTGCAACTTGTGTGGAATTGACCACTGATTATAAACAGGTTATATTTAATCTTACACAGAATACAAGTCAAGAAATGTGGCTATGGGCTGATTTTAACAATGTGGAGGGAACTATTTCTCCAACGTTGGGCAATTTGACTACTAACGCTACGACAGTATGATGAAAGAAAATAATTTTTTATGAATTTAATATTATGAAAATTGGAAGCGGAATGAGGGTTGGTGGATTTGCAGTTGTTTTAATGTATTTATTTGCAATGTCTGTATCAGCTCAAAGTTATGATGAAGTTTGGAATCAGACTCTTGATTTGGTTGGAAACGGAACAATTTATGATACTGCCGTAGATTCTGCTGATAATGTAATAGTTACCGGTTCGCTTACTGTTAAATATGATTCCGATGGTAATTATTTATGGAATAAGACTTTCTCTACTGGAAGCAATAGTTTCGGAGTTGCAGTAGATTCTGCTGATAATATAGTAGTAGTTGGTATGAATAATACTGCATGGTTAACAAAGAAGTATGATTCTGATGGAAATCTTTTATGGATTCAAACATATTCTGGCGGTTTTACAGATTCTGCGTATGGTGTTGCTATAGATTCCGAAGATAACATATTAGTTACTGGTATGTCATTTTTAACGTCGCCTGTCTTTGGTATAATGTTTTATACAATTAAATACAATTCATCTGGTTCTGTGGTATGGAGTAAGTATTATAATTCTGGTGGTGATGATATATCTTATGCTATTGAGACCGATTCAAATGATGATGTTTTAATTACAGGTGTTGGTGGTGAAGATATAATCACTGTAAAATATAATTCCAGTGGTGATTATTTATGGAACAGAACTTATGATGGTGGTTATGAAGATTGGGGTACAAGCATTGCTGTTGATTCAGATGATAATGTGATAGTTGCCGGTCGTACCGAAGTTGGTGGAACGGGAGGCAGTTCATATTGGGATATTATAACATTCAAATTTGATTCTGATGGCAATGATATATGGAATAAGACATATGATTCAGGATATGGTGATGAGGCTTTTGGAGTTGCAGTGGATTCTGCAGACAATATAGCTGTAGCTGGTCATGCCGGTGTTGATTATGATTGGTTGGTAATGAGCTATGATTCAGATGGTAATTATCTATGGAATCAGACACATGATAGCGGTGGTAGCGATTCTGCACACGGTGATGTGTTCGATTCAGCAGATGATTTGATAGTAGGTGGTGGATTAAATGATGATTATCTTGTTATTAAATATACTCCTGTAGTCGAAGAAACACCAGTAGAATCAAGCATAGAATGGGGTCAAGTTTATTGGTATTCTGCCGAGACTGTTGCTCATTCAATACAGTACGGTATTTATAATAGTTCTTTGGCATGTTCACAGACTTCATTATTCTATGTTGAGCCAGCTCCTATAGACGGATCTGAAGACAAGATAAATGCTTCAATTGATCAATCTGGAAGTTATAAGTGTCAGAATGCAACCCAAGGTGCTTTTATCATTAGCAATGATGGATCTGTTGGAATAAACGTATCAATCGTCTTTAATCAGATTACTTCCGGTGTTAGTCCTAAGATAGCAACATCAAATGATGGTTGGGTAGATACATGTTCAGGTACATGTACTGGCGCAGGTTGTGATCTTAGTGCAGATTGCATAGAACTAAGTACAAGTTATCAACAGGTTGTGTATAATCTGGCACAGAATGCAAGTCAAGAAATGTGGCTATGGGCTGATTTCGATGGAGTAGCAGGAACATCTTCACCTACATTGGGGAATCTTACCACAAATGCCACTATTGTATAGAAAAATATACTTGTGTGTTTTGATTTAAAAAGGGGTTTTCCCTAATAATTAACGGTGAAAGTGAGATGCCTTCGATTAGATTAATTTCTGTTTTTATATTTCTATTTTTAGTTTCAACTGTATCTGCAGAATGGATTAAACCAGTTAGTGTAATAGAATATACAGCTCAGGATGCATCATATCCAGTTACAAATTTTATAGATGGTAGTACCGGTACTCAATGGGCTGAGCCTGCTGGCGGTGCTGATTATGACGGGTATGAATGGATGGTTTTAGTTGATTTGGGGTCTGTTAAAAAAATAAATGCCTTAAGAATATATACAAAACCACTATATGGTGGTGCACCATGTAAAATAGGAATAGTAAAAGTTTGTGATGATGTTGGGTGTGTTGGAGAAGAAGATCTTTTATCAAGTGATGGCGCATCGTGGTCTGATAATGTATATATGTGGATAAATGTTACATTTACACCAACGGTAGGTAGGTATGTTAGAGTTGCTGGTGGTGCTACACATTATGGTGTTTGCAATTCTTTATCCAGTCAAGCGTTGGTTAAGGCATATGAACTAAATTTTTTAGAAATTCCACTTGTTGAATTAGATGTTAATTTGCCAGAAAATACAAATTACAGAAATATGTCTGCAATTCCTGTTAATATGAGCATTTATAATGATAATATTGCTGTATTGAATATAACGATAAATAATATTGATGATGGAGTAAACAATATCAGTTTGTTTGACGATTCTTTATTGGCTTTCTTTGATTTTGAGGAGAGTTTAACAGATGATCATAGCAGTTATGACAGAACTGCACATCTGAATGGTACTATAGTAAGTGTTGCCGGTAAATATGGCAATGGATCAAAAATAACGATTGGTGCCACAAAGGCTGGTACTGAAATAGAGGACAATTTATTGTCTGAAACGGAGAATGAGGCCACGTTGAGTGCGTGGATCAATGTGAATCCTTCAGCGTTAAATGGAAACAACGGTATCATAACCATAGGTGGCGTCAATGCGGAGCCGTATATTTCTTCGGGGATGTATCTTTTCAATCCCGGTGGTGGTTATGTGATCCGTGCAAGGGTTGGTGATTATAATTCTACAAGCGGTTTATACCAAAGGTGGGAGTGTACTCCATCATTTGATCGTTTGGGTGAATGGGTTTATGTGACAATGACATACAACAATGACAATATAAAAGTATATTACGATGGTGTGTTGCAGGAAACTTGTCCGATTAATATTATGAACAGAACTAGGGTAGTTAAATCGCGTCTGGTATCGGGGGATTGTGATAGCGGTGGATTATTTTGTAGTTCAAATACGGTCTTGGGAAGTTGGTTAATATCGCATGCCAGTAGATCAGATTTAAACGGAACGATAGACAATGTAGGAATATGGGGTAGGGTTTTGTCCGATTCTGAAATTAAAAATCTATATCAGACTAATCTTAAATGGAATAATGACACTTATTGGACGCTTTATGGAGATCTTGATATTAATGTGTCTGGAAATATAAACGAAGGAGATGATGTTAATCTGACATTTACATCTTGTTATACAGATAATATATTCTGTGTTAATGAATCAAGATTATTATCAATTGCTGCTTCACCAAGTCAAGTTTCTGTACAGTTAGTAAATCAACCCGAAAATACATTTTCTGTTAAATATAGTCAACCTTTTAATCTAACTGCTAATGTTACATGTTTAAATGATGATTGTGGAAATATAAGTTTAAGCTTTGATCCAAAATCATATATTGTTGAAGTTTATGATACTGTAGGTTCATTCAATTGGACATCACCAGAGGGCGTTGAAGAAGTTGAGGTTCTTGTAATAGCTGGTGGCGGTGCGGGATCTACATCTTCAGGAAATGGCGGTGGTGGAGGAGGAGCTGGAGGTCTTATTTACAATACTTCATATTCTGTTATTCCAGGTAGTAATTATTCTATAGTTGTTGGTGATGGTGGTATTGGTGGTTCACTTGGTACTAATGGTAGAAATTCATCATTTGATAATCTTTTGGCTATAGGCGGTGGGGCGGGTGGATCCGGTTCTACAGTTAGATCGGGTGGTTCCGGTGGTGGAGCTGCACGTGATGCCAACAAAGCTGGTGGAACAGGTATTGGAGGTCAGGGATATAATGGTGGTGCATCGATTGCCGGATCTTGGGGTTCTGCTGGTGGTGGGGGAGGAGCTGGTGCTATTGGATTTAATGGAAGTATTGATAATGTTGGTATTTCAGGAACTTATGCCAGGGGTGGAATTGGCAGAGTTATAAATATTACAGGTTCTGATGTCTATTATGCAGGTGGTGGTGGAGGTGCTTGGGCTAAAGGAAGTGCTTATGCTGCTGGTGGATTGGGTGGCGGAGGTCATGGTAGTTCAGAGACAGTTACTGTAGCTACAAACGGTACTGATGGTCTTGGTGGAGGTGGTGGTGG
>Ga0272440_1000669_pt1 | contig 28783 bp, 21 predicted proteins | sample SSMMMBAug17_FD_192440 | JGI IMG/M metagenome (GOLD analysis project Ga0272440, IMG submission 192440) | Marine sediment archaeal communities from Little Sippewissett salt marsh, Falmouth, MA, United States - SSM-MMB-Aug17 | ecosystem: Environmental > Aquatic > Marine > Wetlands > Sediment ... | reverse complement strand
CGAATAACACATCGCTCCACAGGACGCCAAAAGCAAGCGCGTTTTTTAACAGTTGGCAAATTATTGGTTACATAACGTTCTCATTTCAAAAGAAAAACCTTTTTTGCTTTTGCCGCCTGTGAGCTTAGTCGTTCAAAAATGAATCAACAAATATTAAATAATGAGGAACTTATTTTACGAGCATTCCTAAGTATATGCGTACAAAAAAGTTCATACAGTTTTTTGAACCATGATTACACTGAAGAAGATGAATTTAAAGTGTCTTTATTTCATCTTATTCATCTTCATCAGTGTAATCATGGTTCAAAAAACTGTATGAACTTTTATTGAATGGGGAACTTATTTTCAGAACGTTCCTAAGCAGTACTGACTTCTAAACAAAGGTCTGTTTAACGATTGGTCAATTGGGCATATTTCATGCCATGAAAAACCAAATGTAGGCAAAAATAATTTCAAAATACAGTTTTGGTTGATTTATCAAAAATTTGGGTGTAACAATACATTTTTGGCATCCTTCATATTGGATGAAATTCGTTAACACGATAACCGAAATCATGATTGATAGCCCATAGCCGTCAGGCGAACGCAAACGAAATTGTTTCAACAGTTCGTAGGGGCGAACATAAGGTTCGCCCCTACATTAGTTTTGCTCATATGCGTGGCTTCGGTTTGACCTGCAATTTTGGTGACACTCTAATGACACAGATTTTCTCCTGCGTATAGGATTGAAACGTAAGTAATGATACTATCACAGATTCAAGAAGAACATAAAAGTTCGACCAATGACTTAAAAAAGGGTTTGTCAAGTCTTCCCATTGAAGAACAAATTCTGATATCCGCCCAAAAGATACTTGACAGAGAAGCAACAAACAGCTTTAGCGATAAGACTTTACGAGATCATCAAATTCCAGTATATTTAAATTTTGGTGACTACTTGATTAATTTAGCAACAAGCCCGGAAAACGATTCTATCTCAGTTTTTTGCCGAATTGTATTACCTCCAAGAACCGGTAAAACAGTTGTCGCATGTAAAATAATTAATATGACTGAATTATGTTCCACTTTTGTGGTACCGACAAAGTCCCTTGTAGAACAAACGCTTAAAGAAATGAATTGTCATTTGCCAAATGTGCCAGTGGGTCAGTACTATAGTGACAAAAAGGAACTCGTAGAAAATGGGATCAACATAACAACATATGCGTCCCTTCAAAGATTATTTTCTTCAGCTAGACTACCTGAACCGATTATCAATTCTGGCCTCATTTTTTTTGATGAGGCGCACCATTCAATGACAGCTTCACGTGTAAAAATAATGAATGAAGCTTTTGCAGAAAAAGCAATTCGTATTGCTTTAACAGCAACTCCTGATTACAATGAAGAAAGGCAATTGCATCAATTTTTTCCAGAGCTGATTCATGAACTTGAGCTGCTTGATGCTTTCGAACGTGGCATATTGGCACCATCTAGAATGTGGGTGGTTGAAGTTGATTCTGATGCCTCAAAAGTACGATTTATTGCCGGTGAATTTGAACAGGATCTTTTAGGCCGCATTATGTCCAGCATCCCTTTTTTTAAAGCAGTAGAGCTTTTTCGATATTCTAAATCCAATAAAAAAATACCCACACTGATTACATGTACTTCTAGACAACAAGCTTATGATTTATGGGAATATTTAAAAAAATATCGGCCTTCAAATACGCCAAAACCTGGATTGGTTTTAAGTGAAACCTCAAGTGAAGAAAGAAAAAAATGCCTTCGAGATTTTGATCAAGGAAAAATTGATACCCTGATACAGGTTGGTGTGCTGATAGAGGGATGGAATTCACCCCATTGTAAATTACTATTGGATTTAGCTCCATCCATGTCACTTGTCAGAGCAACACAAAAATATTTTCGTGTCATGACCAAATACAAGGATCATGAAGCGCGCATTGTGGTATTTTTGCCAAAATATTTACCCAGACCTCCAATTTTGCCAATAGATCTTTTGCTTAAACCGGGTGAAGATTATAGCTGTGGAGACCTACTATCATCTGATACCAGTAAAGAAGGCTTAATAAAAACAATTGATCGGATTAAACAACCCACAGTTCAATCTATACAATTAAAATCTCGCGTAATCGCTTCAGCCTGGTTTGCGAAACCGGACCTTGACCCTAAAGATCGAAGACAGATTCGTCAAGTTTTGATGTCATGTCCTGAGTTCAAGCTCAAACTTCGTTTTGGAGATAATGGTTTTAAAAGACTCTTTTTTAACCATCCCCTTTTTATTGGAAATGGAAAATCATTGCTGAGATATCTTGAAATTCCAAATGGCAAAAAGGCGTTTCACAAATTTTTAAAAAACATATTTCCTGATGAATACAAGAAAGAGTTTCCAAATAACCCAAATAAAAGTTGCTACGATGATTTTAATTACATACTTCAACATGCATTGTTGCCAAATAGTAGTAAAAATGGAACCCCTCAGGAGCCTTTTCTCAGTACAATAAATTCATTATGCGGGGGAATCAAAGAAATCGTTAACCCTGAAGAAAGGATGATCATCCAGGAAGAAATTGATATCATACTCAATGCATTTAAACATCTCACTGATAGAGAACAAAAAGCAGTATACCTTCGTTTGGGTTTTTTTGGAAAACCAGAATTATCATGGAGTGAACTGGGTATAGAATTTAATGTATCAAAAGAACGTTCTCGTCAAATCTATCATAAGGCTTTAAGGAGATTAAGGCTTCATTATATTCGAGCAACACATGCGTGGCCAAAATTTATAAAGTATTTTTCCGAATATCCAGATATTTTTAAATATATTCAGTCGAATGAAACCACATGAAACGTTCAATTTTGTTGAATTCTGTGTGTTTGATTGACACGTTTAACTGACCTCATCATGGTGCGTCATCATAAACAAACGCATCATGCTTGAGACAATAATGGAAGAGCGAATCGGACATAGGATTGATTCCGGTTGCTGAATACCCCCAAAAGTTATGTCCGACTTTTTGGGAATGCGCCTAAGTGCGGAATTAATTATTCAAGCATTCTTTGTCTTGCGAATCATTAAAAAAAACGACTCCTAACTTTCAAGGGGAATAGAATGAAACTTTTTGACAGCCACTGTCATATCGATGATAAAAGCTTCGATATGGATCGGAAAGAAACGATTGAAAACGCTATCAAATCTGATGTTTGCTCCATGATGATTGTGAGCATCACTGAAGAAAGTTCCAAAAAAGCGATTCAAATCGCTGATGAATATCCACAATGTTATGCATCGGTGGGAATTCATCCCCATGATAGCAAAATGTGCAATGAAACAACACTTTCAGTGCTGATAGAGAGAAGTCAGCACCCTAAAGTTAAAGCCTGGGGAGAAACAGGTTTGGATTTTAATCGGATGTATTCACCGCAAAAAATTCAGGAAAAATGGTTTATTCGACAGCTTGAAATCTCTCAAGATCTTCATTTTCCATTGATATTTCATGAAAGGGACAGCAATGGACGTTTCCTGGATATCCTAAAAAGTTATGACCCGGCCGAACGTAATGGGGTTGTACATTGTTTTAGCGGTTCAAAAAAGGAGCTTAAAGCCTATTTGGATTTGAACTATGAAATAGGTATTACCGGAATCATCACACAGCAAAAGCGTGGCCAGGATTTACGTTCTTTGATGAACTATATTCCTAAAGAACGTATACTGATTGAAACTGATGCGCCTTATTTAACACCAATGCCAGAAAAGAAAAAAATACGAAGAAATGAACCTGCCTTTGTTCGCAGCACATTTTTAAAATTGTGTGAAATTTTTCAGGAAAAACAGGAGGCAATGGCAGAAACGATCTGGAATACAACCTGTCGTTTATATCGTATTGAATGATTTGAGTATAACCCAAATAGCCGATGCATGAAAATCGTTTATTATTTTTTGAACCATGATGAGGGGTCATCATTATTCCATTTATTGGGTAACAAACACATGATTTACCTTTAATGATTAAAGCCCCAACTGACGACGTGCCTCATATAAACCAATTGCAACTGCTGTTGCAAGATTTAAACTTCTCACATGTGCAGTGGACATCGGAATATACACCGGAACATGACATCGTTGCAAAATGCTGTCTGGCAAGCCCTCTGTTTCGCTTCCGAATAAGAGCCAATCATTCTCTTGAAATTGGAAATCTGTATATCTGACAGCGCCTCTTTTACTAAATCCGATCCACCGGCTATTGGGAGTCACTTGCTCTTCAAAAATTTCAAATGTTTTATAATAGTGCATTTCAACATAATCCCAATAATCAAGTCCAGCACGCTTGACAGCTTTGTGAGAAATGTCAAACCCCAGTGGACCCACCAAGTGAAGTGGCGATTGTGTCGCTGCACATGTGCGAGCAATGTTACCTGTATTGGGAGGTATTTGTGGATTTACTAACACCAGATTGAGTCTTTTTGTGTCTATTTCATTCACGTTGTTCGCCTTTTCTCATGGAAATATCATGATTGTTTTTGGGTGCAAAGAGTTGGTCCAACTCCAAAATATGCTCCTGTCTTGCAATTGATAATTCGTTCACTCGATTTTGAACAATTGATTCTCGAAAAGAACTGATCATGCAAAAGGGGATAATTGATGCCAAAATGATGATAAATAATAAAAGTGTTATTTTGCCTTTATATTCAATATTCATAATATTCTCCACTTCATTATATTCATTGATGCATAAATCATATGGATCAGTCCAGGTCATTCCTAGTTATTCCCTTACCTGAACGAACGATATCAACTAATTGACCTGACTCACATACAATTTCTAACATATTATAAACATTTAATATAACGCAGTGCGGCAAAATGTCAATAAGATTTCTGCATTGCGGCATTTTGGTATCAAATTTTTTGCATAATCACTCCAGCCCATTGAGAATCATGAATTTCAGAGACAATCTGAAGTTCATGGAAGCAATCTATGATCTGTTTTTTTTGAAAAACATAGAAACCGCTAAGGATAAGCACACCGCTTGCTCCAATATTACGAATTAAGTCATCCCTGATGGACGTGAGTTCATTAAGCATCATATTGCTAATCACAATATCAAAAGGAAAATGAATACATTCAGGAGATCCGCAGATTGGAAGAATTGGGTCCATTTTGTTCAGCTTTATATTTTTTTGTGCGTCAATGATAGAGGGAAAATCAATATCAATTCCCACGAATTGTTTTCCATCAAAATTTTTGGCAGCAATAAGTAATATGCCCGACCCTGTGCCAACATCCAAAATGGAAAACTGCTTTGACGATTTCTCTAAATAAGAAACCAGTAATTTGAGAGCAACCACTGTTGATGGGTGGGAACCAGAACCAAACCCATTGCCAGGATTAATTATGACAGTTTTTGTATCCTTTCCGGTTTTGGGAATATCCCATGGCGGGCAGACAATAAATTGATCATGGATGTGAATGGGATGAAAATGTTGTTTCCATGCGCTTAACCAATCAATATTGGAATGGATCTCCAAGTTAAGCAATTCTAAATCTTTGAAATCAGGTGAATATTGATGATAGAACAATTCAAAAACATCTTTCATCAGAATGGAAATATCAGTAAAGTAGACCGACATTGTGATAACTGATGCTTTTTCATCTGTCGTCTCAATGCCGGAAGCACCATGTTCAAAACAATGCGCTATCCAGAGATCTTCAAACTTGGAACATATGCGGACCGATAGTTTTTGATACTTATTGTTTTTTTTCATTAGAATTAAGTAAGCGGTTATATATTTTTTGGTATATCGTAGTAATCGAAATCCAACCGATATCCGAAACCAATGTAGGGGCGAACCTAGATTCGCCCGGCTAAAGCCCATTGCCGTCAGGCTAAGGCAAACTCGCGCCGGTGATCGTTCCCAGGCTCTGCCTGGGAACGTTTTCTTGGCGGCTCTGCCGCCTGTTCAGTTCGTAGGTGGCAGAGCCACCTCGGAAAACGTTCCCAGGCAGAGCCTGGGAACGAGCACACGAGCACCGGAGCGAGTTTGCGCTTAACCTGACGGCTATGGGCTAAAGCCAGCTACAGCCCAACAATGAATGGAAAAAAGTGATGATTTCTTATATTTATTTTAAGGAATGTTTTCTAATTTTTCACAATCCAATTTGGCCTGATTTGCCCAATCAATTAATGGATGTATGGTTTCATTTAGTTTTAATTTCAATTGTCTATTTATATTTATTGATAAATGATGATATAAGTCTTGAGATTTACGTGCCATTTTTTTATGCCATCCTGATGCCAATTGCATGCATAAAAACAATTCAATGAACAATAAGCTGATCATGGCAACCAGCCCTTCGGGTTGAAATAATTTGATCATTATTTGAAAGCAAGACATTAAAAAAGTACTGAAAGCAATGCTTTCAATTGATTCTAACTGGTGCACGCCACTTAAATAAATCATACATAGGATCATTGGCAGACAGATAAAAAACCATTGTTTTATCCAAAAAAATATGGATTGAAAGAATCCAATTTTTCCAAGCAATCGAGCGATTTGATTTGGATCTTGATATTGATCGATAAAGAGGTGAAAGGCATTAAGAAGGGATATATTGCTATCTGGGACCACTGCGATGGTTTGGATTTGTTCAATGGCATTGTCGATAGTTTGTAAATAGGTTTCCACATGTTGTTTAGAGGGCGGATGTGTTGGGCGATCAACACCCCATTGTCTCAAATGGCCAATCCACCCAAAAGCCAGACCCACTGGCCAGACAAATCGGCTTTGCCTGGATAGGTATTGATGTATAGATGTTAACGCATCGGGAGATATCAGTTCAAGAATATCTTTTTCGCGCATATTGTTAAATGTATTAAGCAGATTGACCTGATTGTTTAAATCTTCAACCACATGTGTAATTTGTTGAGAATCAATTTGTTGGCGCATTTGTTGCGTTTTTTGTTTAATTTGATTTTCAATATTTGCGCGCGAAATTTCTTTTAATTCATGTTCACTTCGTTTTTTGAATATCCAATTCTGAAAACTTTGAAACGAGTGATCATGATCATTTGAAGCAGAAATTGCAAAAATAGGGGCTTCTAAGATGTTGCTTTGTCTCAAAAGAAGGTGCCAATGGCCGATAATCTGAGCGATTTCATCTTGATGCAACAAGTCTGTTTTATTCAAAACAAAGCAATAATTTTGAGAGGATTGAAAAAGGGTTGACATCATATGAATCATAGCCTGATCTGCATATTTTTCCGGTGATGCAACCCATACCAGAATATCTAGTTTTTGGGAAATGTCCTGAACCATTAATCGATGTTCAGATAAATGGCTGTCATAGTCTGGAAAATCAAACAAAATGAGATGTGATATTTCCTGACGTTCGTGTTTGCAAATGATTGCATTCTTAGGATCAAGGCCTAGCTCTGAGTTGATATGTTGATATTGGTAAACAATGACTTTATCTGTATAAGGTCTTTCATCGTGTGCCACAGAAATATCAGTGCCAGCCATTCGATTAATGATCGTCGATTTTCCAACCCCTGTTCCCCCGATCAATCCAATTTTTAATGGTGACTGGCAGGCTTTTTCAAATTTTTTGGAAATATCCTGGCACCACGCCACAAAAAGATGCTTTTGCGTATCAGATATAATAACACTTTCCTGTGACCACGCTTCTATTGTTTGAATTGTTTGAGTAATATCTTCCATGCGTTAAAAACAACTTTTTTTAGTATTGTCTAAAGTGGTTACCTGGTAATGCAAGTCGAATTTTCAAGTTGATTGCCATACAGTGGCATCCCTTTTGATTCATTATCGTCGACTTCAATAATCTGGATCTTTCCAATTTTATTTCCCGGGATCAAGTATTTTTGTTTATATATACCATGAATGGTACCCATAGATCCAATCACATTAAATGTCATATGATTAACAACACCCGACATTTTTCCAGCCGAAATGACGTATAAGTCGTCATCTTTTTCTATAATAAATCCTTTCCAATGCTCATTTTCTAAAACCTCAACCATCTGGGACGCAACAATTTTTGATATACGTGCCAATTCTTTTTCAATCACACGATCATTTAAAAGGTTTTTATCCTTCGCGTCGCTCAAAACAACCTGATCTTCTTCATCGACATCGTTCAATACATTCTGTTCTTGTTCATCGGCAACCTCCAACCCATCCGCGTCTTCTTCAATCACTTCAATCAAAACGTCCTGGTCATTTTTAGTCACATCTAGTTTTTGTTCATCGGCACTTTCCAACCCATCCGCGTCTTCTTCAATCACTTCAATCAAAACGTCCTGGTCATTTTTAGTCACATCTTTTTCTTGTTCATCGGCAATCTCCAACACATCCTGGTCTTCTTCAGTTATGTCACTCAAAACGTCTTGATCTTCTTCATTGACATCGTTTAAAATATCCAGTTCTTGTTCATCGGCAAGCTCTAAATCAACCTGTTCATTTTCACTTATGTCATTCAATTCGTCTTTTTCTTGTGCATCGTCTTCCAACAATTTATCCAAACGATATGTTTCTACTAAAGGCAAATACCAAAGTTTGGTATGGGTCTCACAATCAAATAAAGAAAACTCACCCCGAAATTGAATAAAAGGCATTTTTTTTCGAAAGCCATAAATGCCAGCTTTTTGTGAGATAATTTCCATATCATGGATCCGTGCCCAAATCAGAGCTTGATATCCTTTTTCACGAGCAGTTTCAATTAATGCTTCTCTATCAATATGATCTGTGGATAACAAACGTGATGTTGTTTTCAGAACCTCAGGCATATTGTCATCAGTGATAAAATATAATGATGCATCCAGCTTTTTCATTTGAGCAACAATGTTTTGATAAAAACTATTAATATTGGAGGGTGATATTTTGTTTTCACGATTGTCGAACATCACAATTCCAATTTTTTTATTGAGTTTAATATTAATGTCATGTTTTTTCTTATAAAAAGGATGCCTGGCACACCCACTGATCATTACAGAAAATAGACATATGGCTATAAATAAAAATTTAACGAATTTCATAAAAACTCCTTCATTGATTATGCTTTCCTTGTTGGTTGCTATATGAGGCGACAACTGAAGTCTGTATTCCCCCTCTGGGCGTAAAAATACCTGTAATCGTCATTGTTTTGGGGCAGACCTTTTCTACAAGATGATCTAGCATGACATTTACTAAATGTTCATAGAACACCCCCACATTGCGATATTGAAGTAAATAATATTTTAAAGATTTTAACTCAACAATAAACTTTTCTGGTACATAATCAATTTGAATACTAGCAAAATCGGGCAATCCGGTCATTGGGCATAATGATGTAAACTCGGGTTGTTCAATCTTGATATCAATGTCTCTTTTCCCACAGTAATTATAATTCACGATTTCTAATACACTTGACCTGATATCAACCACTTGTTTGTTATTTTCAAAAGATTCTGGCATTATCATCCTCCAAAATTTTTTTACATGTCTTATGCCCTGAACAAGGTTAATTTGTCAAATCATAATTTGAATTGTTCGAAAATTAGGAATCTTCAAGCGCGCGGACTTCATTAGAGCTGCGCCGCAAATGACGTGTCAATGTTCGTGCCATATTTTGTATTAATTTGATTGCAATTTCCGGGTTCTTTCGACGAAAAACATTGAAATCATCCAAAGACAATCGATATACCTCAGTGTCTTCATCAGACCAAACATCAGCAGAGCGGGGCTGACCATCGAGAAGTGCGACCTCGCCAAATATAACACCAGAATTGAATGTAAATATGCGTTTCAGTTGATTCCTTTCGGGTAAACGAATTTTTACACTGACCGATCCTTTTGTCAGAAAATACATATCCCGCCCGGGATCACCTTCACGAAAAATTGGTTCTCCTGCCTCATAGGTTTCACACTTAAGTCTTTTTTTAAGGACATCCAGTTCATCTGCAGTAAAGCCATTGACAATTTCCATTTCTTCGAGAAGCACTTCATTTCGAGCACCAGTCCGCTGGGGTAAGTTTTCCAACAAATGATCCTCTGACCATTCCAGGGCAGCATCAGTATCTGAAAAAAAACGAAGATCATCCAATTCTTGTGAAATGTCCATAATTTGAAGAAACCCCCAGAGGGTTTCATTATTTTTTAAAAACGTAAAAAGAAGATGTTTCTTGTTTTTTTCAAAACTACGTTTCAATTGAGTCAGAATATTTGCACCAGTGCTATCGATCTCTGTTACGCGTTTCATGTCAATGATGCAATAATCTGCTATTTCAATAGCTGTTTCAATCTGGGTTGAAAGATTTTCAGCAGAACCAAAGAACAAGGGGCCTTGAAGTTCAAAAAGAATAATTCTTTGGCCTTCATTTTCAAGCAATTCACTATCAGCAAGGCTTCGCATTCTTTTTGAATGAAATTGATTTCCAGAATATGAACGTTTGATAATTGATTTGCCCATTTTTGACATAAACAACCCTGATGCAATGGCCACGCCAATACCGACTGCTACAATCAAATTGATACTGACTGTTACCGCAGCAACAGTTAATGTGATAAGTAGATTGACCAGGGCAACACGACGTTGTTCTTTTGGGGCAGTCAGTTTTTTGAAAAGGCTGAGGGTCCAGCTATCAAATAAGGAGATGCCAACTGATGTAATAATTCCAGCAATCGCAGCCATCGGAATTTTTCCGACCAGCTTGCCAATACACATAATGACGACAAAAATAACGCATCCACAAAGCATACCAGACAATCGTGTTCGTCCGCCAGCATTAAAACTGGCCAGGCTTCGGGGAATTGAACCTGCACCCGGAAGTGCACCGAAACATGCACAGGATATGTTTGCAACTCCTTGCCCCACTAATTCTTGTGTACTGTTGTGTCGGCTATCGGTCAAGTTATCGGAAACCACAGAGCTAAGTAAGGATTCCATGGAACCCAATAAGCCTAAAACAAATGCTGTAATCACAATATCCGGAGCATAATCCAAAATTTGAATTTGATGAGAAACAGCGAAAAAATTAAAAAAAAGATCTGGTGTTGGAAATTCAACATTGATACTCCCAACAATTGGCCCCATCATTTCGTGTGGGACGTAAAGGCCAATTGCATAGTACAGACAGGTTCCGGAACCCAGCCCCATTAGAGATGCGGGAATAATTTTGACTTTATTGTATTTTTTGGCAAGAAATAGCACAATAATTGTTGTCAAACCAACAGCCAATGTGACTGGCTGGAATGAAGACATGTCTGAGAATATTTTCAGCACAGACTGATGACTGTCCATTCCAATCAATGGTTTTAATTGCTTGACAATCAACAAAATTGCGATGCCATTCATAAAGCCAGATATAACTGGAAAGGGAACAAATTTAATCAAGTTCCCCAAACGTAGTATACCAAACAGGACTTGAAATATTCCTGCAGAACCTACACATAATGCAGCAAGTCCTACGATAATGATATCACGATTCTCCAATGTACCTGGAATTTTTGTACATAAACTGGCAATCAGGGTGGATAAAATCAATGTTAAAGGTGCCTTAGGACCTGTTATTTGGAGCGGTGTTCCTCCTAGAAATGCAGCAATAAATGCACCAAATATTGTCGTGTAAATACCCAATAGTGCCGCTTGTGGCGCAAAATGGATACCAATGGGTGCAAAAGCAATGATGCCATAACCAATTGCCATTGGCAACGTGATGATTGCTGCGGATATTGAGCCGGAAAAATCTCCTTTTATATTTGAAAACATGGATAGATTTTCAGCGGACTCAACTGGCTGACGACACGTTTCGTTTGCGAACGTTTCAGTTTTGATTTCCTCGCTGCAATCTGATGATTTCACTTGTTCTTGATCGGTCATTTGATCTTGATCTGATAAATCAGGATTTTTTTCCGGCCTTATTGTAAATACATGATGACAATTAAAACACCGAAATAACGCCCCATTCGGGTTTAATTTTTCTTCATCAAATTGATATTCAACCTGACATTTTTCACAAATAGTTTTCATAAGACAGAATTCTCTCTTGTTATGGAATGCTCAAATAATAAGTTCCCCATTTAAAAATGCTTAACTCAAGAATTAAACATCAAGCATATGCGTACAAAACTGTTCACTCTCTTTTTTGAACAATGATTACACTGAAGAAGATGAATAAGATGAATAAAAACACTTTTAATTCATTTTTTTCATCTTTTTCAGTGTAATCATGGTTCAAAAAACAGAATGAGCAATTATTAAATGAGGAATTTATTTTTTAGGCTTTCCTATGGAATACTCTAAAATTAAATTTCCCATCTATACAATGAAAATGAATATTCATTTAATAAGGAATGCTCGGAAAATAAGTTCCTTCATTATTCAATATGTGTTGATTCGTTTCTGAACCATGATTACACTGAAGAAGATGAAATAAAGACACTTTAAATTCATCTTCTTCAGTAAACCTGGCTCAGAAACGAATCAACACATATTGAATAATGAGGAATTTATTTTCCGAGATTTCTATCAAATATTTCGAAATATTTTTACCCCTCTATATATATAGACACCAATTTTTTGAATTTCTTACAAAAAAAATTTAAAATAACAAAAAAAAATTATTTGTGACGAATTTTAGAACAATTTTTACACTTTTTTACATTTTCAAATTTCTATTTAAGGTTGGGATAGCTCTGAAAAAAAATTCCTCATAATTCAATATTTGTTGATTCGTTTCTGAATCAAAATGACACTGAAGAAGATGAATAAGATGAATTTAAAGTGTCTTTATTTCATCTTATTCATCTTTTTCAGTGTAATCATGGTTCAAAATAAGAATCCACAAATATTAAATAATGAGGACTTTATTTTTAGAGCTTTCCTTAGAAAATAAAGTTTATAAGCAAACCAAATTATAGTTTATAGCGATAAACTATACAGGACATTTTAGATTCTTTCAACTATTTAAATTTTATCAACAAATTTGATATGGTGAGAATGGGGATGTTCATGCTCATGCCGATGAATTTTTTCACCTGGAAACATCTTACCATTGTCCATGGTATAAATGATATTGGTAGTATCATATAAAAAATCATTTTCATGAGAGATGACAATATAGGAAAGATTAAGTTGGGTTAACACCTGAACCAATCTGGCTTTTGTTTTTTCATCCAGACCGGTATTGGGTTCATCAAGTAATAAAACTTCAGGTTGCATGGCCAGCACTGTCGCCAGTGCAACCATTCTTTTTTCACCACCTGACAATTTGTGGGTGATTCGGGTAGCATAGTCCGACAATCCTAGATTGGTTAATGTTGTCAATGCAATGTTTTTTGATTCAGACGATGAATACCCCAGGTTGAGCGGTCCAAAGGCAACATCCTCAATCACTGTTGGGCTGAAAAGCTGGTCATCTGAATCCTGAAATAACAGACCAATTTTTTGACGAACATTTATAAAATCTTTTTGGGTGCACACTGGTTTCCCAAAAATTTCAATCTTGCCAGAATCAGGAGTTAGTAAACCCATAATGATATGAAACAGTGTCGTTTTACCACATCCATTGGGGGCAACAATTCCCATTCGATCTCCATGACAAAGTTTCAAATTTAAATGATCAATGATTTTATCATCATTGCCTGGATAACCAAAGGTGATATTTTCCAAATTGATTATCAGACTTTTTGGATTAGAATGGTCCATAACAACGAACCTCCAGGAAAAGTAACCCCAAAAAAATGATGGTCACTATGATGATAAATGGGATATCGCCAATATGTGTCATTTCTTCTTCAAGACAATAAAATTGACCATTGAACCCCCTGCACAACATGGCTTGATGCACTCGTTTCGCGCGGACAGATGCTCGAACAAATAACATGCCGATTAAGTAAGCATAAGTTTTGTAAGAGTGAATATTGGTTCTAGAACGAAACCCTCTTATTATCATGGCTTTTTGAAGTCGTTTATACTCATGCTCTATGACAAAAATATATCGATACGTCATTAGCAGCAAATGAATCAATTTTGATGGGCAATGTAAGGCATTTAAAGAACGACCCAGGCTGTTGATGGTCATGGTGGCAATCATTGTCATAAATACAAATAGTATGGCAATGGATTTTAGAGAAATTTGGGCTGATAACATAATTCCAGGATGGGATATTTTGATTGGACCCATTTGGTAGATGATATTGCCATCAAATGTAATGGGTACTGTCAACCATATCAGGAACAAAAACCAGAGAATCACAGCCATCCTTTTTATGACACATTTTAAGTTCAAGTTTGCTATGATGATTAAGCACATGCCCATGAATAGTGCGCTGATCAACACAGGCATTTGTTTGAATAATGCGATTTCAAGGGAGATCAGTGTTGCGCCAACAATGCGTAATTTGGGGTCAATTTGATGAATACAAGATTGGCTGTTTGCAAAAGGTTCTTCAATCATGTTGTTTTCTCTTTAATGTCATTCAATTTATTTCGATAATGTATATATGTGCCAAGCCCTACGAGACCCAATATGTAGCCAATACCGGCTAGGATATCTGAAAATGAGGGGGATTCTTGTGATGTAAGGAATTGATTCAATTGTCTCGTGAAAGGTATCATTTTACGATCCATTGTCTGTTCGATTATTTTTTCTAGCTCAGTCATGTTTATTTCCAAGTCATTCTCGACTTGTATTTCTGAGTGATCAGGATGACTTGTTGGTGTGGGATTTGTATCGGTCGGGTGATCAACAAACGTATCCTCAGACAGTATCCATTGAGCTTGATGTCCCATGCCTGCATCAATAACAATTTTCATTTCTGATTTCTTAGGAATTTTAAAAGAGAATTCGCCATGCTTATTGGTTTGTCCTTGAAGCAATTTTTGTCCTTGTTTATCGTAGACCCGAACAACGCCTTTATTCACCCTTTTCCCCCCGCTAAATTTGCTTTGGGTTTTAATCAGGTCTCCTTCAATCCATGCAAAAATAGTGACCCGATGTGCGATGACGAGGGTTGGAAACAATTGGATCAGAATAATGAATACCCATGTTCTTTTTTGGAACATAAAGGCCTCCTGTTTGACTATAAAAGCATTTCAGGGCTGACTTTGCGTAAAAATGACACACAAAAAGCGGTAATGATACCTTCAATGATCATTACCGGAATATGTGCAAAGATAATCAGACTTGATACTTCCCAAAAGTTTTCTTCTGTAAAAATGAGTGATATGCCCAGTAACACAGCAACGCCCAAAACAGCAAAAAAGCCACATGCAAAAGATGCCGCCATGGAAATTGAATGCTTTTGCATAATAAATGGCTTGAATAAATAAAAACAAATAACCGCTGGAAAAGCCATATTGAATGTATTCATCCCCAATGCCGTCATTCCACCATATTGAAAAAATATGGATTGCAGTGTCAAGGCAACCAGAATGGCTGGAAATGCTGCCCATCCAAGTAATAATCCCAGAACCCCATTTAAAATCAGATGTGTACTGGATACACCGACATTGACATGAATTAAGGAGGCGATAAAAAATGCTGAGGATAAAATGCCAACCTGTGAAATTCTTTCATAGTCCAATTTTTTTAATCCAATTGCAGTCCCGCCGAACGTTAAAGCAACACCTGTAAAAATGACAGGTGCTGACAACACGCCTTCAGATATATGCATACAATCTCCTGATTTAAGCTCGCAATCACTGGAGTTCAAAATAAAAAAATTGAACGTCAGTGACTTAAATTAAGGCACTGATTATTCGAGCAATCCTTCTAAGTAACTAAAAAATCGAACTTAATAAAATCAAAAGGTTATGATTTTTTAGTTGCTGTTAGGATTGGTCCTGATTTTTCAGGGGGACCGCTTATTACTGTCCAGGGTGTTGAAAACTGACAAATTCAACCCAAATTACAGCGCCAATTTCAACACTTTTATTTTCCCCATTGTGTTTAATTGTATAATCTGCCTCGTTAAGTGCAGCAAATCCCCACCAACCGAATTTGGGAGCAACATAAGAAAAAATACCATTGGGGTCAGCCTTTATGGTTTGTGTCACCAAATAATCGGTTGGCGCTTGATAGCGTTTTTCTTTGTTATAATATTCAACTTCAACTTCAGCAAAGGGAACAGGTTTACCATCCAGTTTGACAATTCCTTGAAACAGATTTCCAGCATACAGTCCAAAAGGTTTTGAAAGAGGGACAATTTCAGTTTTAAGCCCCATTTCTCGGTCCCAACCTTCATCATCACCAAAGGCGGTAACAATCGTTTTTGTCAAATGAACAATAAAACAGTCTTCAGCCGGCTCCCAATAGGGCTGTGGTTTCATGATAAACGTATAAACGCCGGGACGATTTATTTTATAATTCAAATTCCAGGCTTGATTGTTCATAATTCGGGTTTCTTTCAATTGATGAATCAGATTCATCTTTTTACCATTGATGTCCACATTAAATTGAGTGGGTTTTACCAAAGGCATGCCATGCATCTCAAATGGATGCGAAAAGGATAGGGACAGCTGAATTGTTTTGTTGTCATCAGACATCACCATCGAATCTGATGGAATGACCATACCAAAATGAGTCCTGCCTGGAACTGTCATGCTCAATACAAGCAGGATGACTCCCATCGTTGTGAATAATTTTTTTTTCAAAATACCCTCCATAGAGCTGAACGTAAAAAACCGCATGATCATAAGGTATTTTCGTAATACCGATCTCTATGCGGTTTATTTTTTTTATTGTACCCAAGCTTCGTGCTTGTATTCATTTATAAAATTATTACACCATATGTAATGATTTTACAAGTTTTTTCTTGAATACACGAATGAAAAATTTGTTTTTTCCGTCATTACTTTTTTGAAAAAAAATAAAAAAAATTCAAATTTAGTGAAAGAATTTCTGATTTTTTGTGTCTATATAATATAGAAGGGCAAAATTTTTTTTCTAAGGAAAGCTCTGAAAATAAGTTTCCCATTTATAATGTTTGACTGTTCAATAATCAACATCAAGCATATGCGTAGCCAACAGTTCATTCTATTTTTTGAACCATGATTACACTGAAGAAGATGAATAAGATGAATTTAAAGTGTCTTTATTTCAATGTATCGGAAAAACAAAAATTCGATAGATATCATTATTCAATATGTGTTGATTCGTTTCTGAACCATGATTACACTGAAGAAGATGAAAAAGATGAATTTAAAGTGTCTTTATTTCATCTTCTTCAGTGTAAACATGGTTCAGAAACGAATCAACAATATTCAATAACGAGGAACTTATTTTCAGCGCATAAATACTCATAAAATAAAAAAATTGCCCGAAGGGCATTATGTTCCAAACATGCCTTCCCTAAAATGATTATTGAATTGCGAAAGGATTGAATATCATGCAAACAAATCATTCGTTTTCATTTGCGTTTACCCTTGTTGAGCTACTCGTTGCACTATCCATTGTGAGTACATTGTCCGCTATTAGCTTGATGGGATTTCAGCACTATTTACAGGATTACCGCTTAAAGGCAGCCGCTTTTCAACTTAAATCGGATATGCAGCGAGCGTCATCATTGGCATCAAAAACAAACTGTCAATACAGAATTGCCTTTGATCAAGAAAAAATGTTTGTGAAAACAGGAAATTATGAAATACAAAAAGGGAATGCTTCAATTCATTCAGACTATTTGCCAGAATCACAAAATCAGAGCTTTTATGTGGGGCATATTGACCAAAAGGGTATTTCAATTGTTTCATGGACCAATAATCCAATATTTCATCCAAATGGTACCATTTCATCCCTGACAACAATTACGCTTCAAAACATATCCGGGCAGCAACTTCGAATTTCAACATCCATAGCTGGCCGAATTTTGATCAAGAAATGAATGTATTTCATCACATATCAAGACAGTGTGGTCTGACAATTACTGAAGTCGTTATTTATACCAGTCTTATGAGTATCATCCTTTTAGCAGGCTATCAATTTTATCAAGTTAATATGCGCCAATATTATATAGAATCAAATAACGCATCAATGTTCCAGGACTTGAAAACAGCGGTTTCCATGATTTCGAGGGATATTCGTTTATGTGGATGTGACCCCTTAAAAAAAGGGTTTGTCGGATTTGCAAATGAAACTGATAACAGAGACCGATATGATACAGACGCCAACTCAATTCATATGACAGCTGATCTTGAGTATCCCTGGGATGGAGAAGCCAGAGAAAAAAGTGAGACAATAATTTATTTTTTGTATCCTCAGGATAATGGCCTGTTTAAACTTGGACGATGCACTGGAAATAGCAGACGTCCCCAACCTGTAACCGAAAATATCGTATCGTTAAATTTTCGTTATTATGATCTTTCTGGACACATAATGGCTGATCCGCCATTGCCACTAAAAGCGATTGGATCGGTTGAAATCTCAATAACTGCACAATCGCCGATAGTCAATACGATCACAAAGCAAAAAGATAGGCTTTCATTTAAAACACGTGTGTGGGTCAGAAACAACATGTATTAAGGAAAGCGCTAAAAAAAGTTTCCCATTTATAATGTTTGACTGTTCAATAATCAACATCAAGCATATGCCTAGCCAACAATTCATTTTTTTTGAACCATGATTACACTGAAAAAGATGAAATATAGACACTTTTAAATTCATCTTATTCATCTTCTTCAGTGTAATCATGGTTCAAAAAACACAATGAGCATTTTGGTCCATATATGCTTAATGTTTAATTCAAACATTTTGAAATGTGGATTTTATTTTTCGAGCATTCCTAAGATATACCGAAAAATTATTATCACATACTTAATTCCTATTGTATAGATCTTATCAAAATGCTATAATTTCAATTTTAACTTAAATTTGGACAGCCTGACTGTCCTTACAAAGAGGTATGCTATGTTAGATATATTGGCAGAAATGAGAAGGACCCATCACTGCAATGCTTTGACAGCCAAAGATATTGGAAAAAAAGTCACCCTTGCCGGTTGGGTGCATCGCCGACGTGATCATGGCGGTGTCATATTTGTTGACTTACGTGATCGGGAAGGGATTACACAGGTTGTGTTCAATCCTGAAATTGATGAATCTATTCACCAACGTGCACAGGTTTTAAGAAATGAATATGTTATCGCTGTTGAAGGCTCTATTTCAAAGCGTCCTGCAGGAATGATTAATGATAAACTGTTTACTGGTGATATTGAAGTGATGGTGTCAACGCTTAGAATTCTTAATTCTGCAAAAACGCCCCCTTTTATGATTGAAGATTCCATTGATGTTTCAGAAGTTGTTCGTTTAAGTTCCAGGCACATTGATTTGAGACGACCTCACCTTCAGAAAAATATCATCCTTCGTCATCGTGCAGCACAGACAGTAAGAGAATATTTAAACAGCCTGGGTTTTTTAGATATTGAAACGCCTTTTTTGACGCGAAGTACCCCTGAAGGCGCTCGTGACTATCTTGTGCCATCACGTATAAATTATGGTCAATTTTATGCATTGCCCCAATCCCCGCAATTATTCAAACAACTTTTGATGATCGCTGGTTATGATAAGTATTATCAGATTGTTCGGTGCTTTCGTGATGAAGATCTGCGAGCGGATCGTCAACCAGAATTTACGCAAATTGATATTGAAATGTCATTTGTGGGAGAAAAAAATGTCATGGCAATGGCTGAAGGAATGATCCGGGCAGTGTTTAAAAATGTGTTGGATATCGATTTGCCAGGTCCATTCCCAAAAATTACCTTTGCAGAATCCATTGAACGATTCGGCCTGGATCGTCCGGATATGCGTTTTGGTCTTGAATTGTGCGATATTAGTGATATTGTTAAAAAATCAGGTTTTAAAGTCTTTTCTCAAGTGATAAAAAATGGCGGTATTGTTAAGGCTTTGAATGCTAAAGGATGTATGAATTTTTCTAGAAAAGAAATTGATGATCTCACTGAGTTTGTTGCGATCTATCGAGCAAAAGGCCTTGCATGGATTAAAGTCAAGGAAGATGAATGGCAATCTCCAATCACCAAGTTTTTCTCAGATGATGAAAAAGCAAAGATGAAAGAACGTATTCAAATGGAACCAGGAGATCTCGTATTTTTTGTGGCTGATCATCCAAAAATTACCAATGATGCCCTGGGTTATCTCCGAAATCATTTGGGAAAAAAGCTGGGGTTAATCAATGATCATGATTACAAGTTTGTATGGGTCACCGAATTTCCACTGATGGAATATGATGATCTTGAAAAGCGTTATCAGGCACTTCACCATCCTTTCACCGCACCAATGGATGAAGATCTAGATCGTCTGGAAAAAAATCCCCTGGCAACACGATCCAGAGCTTATGATATGGTCCTGAATGGAATTGAAATTGGCGGTGGCAGCATTCGTATTCACCAACGCGATGTTCAGGAACGTGTGTTCAAATCCCTGGGGCTTTCTGAAACTGAATACAAACAAAAATTTGGTTTTTTTCTGGATGCCCTTGATTCAGGCGCACCACCTCATGGCGGCATTGCCTTTGGTTTTGATCGTCTCGTGATGTTGTTATGTAACCAACCATCCATTCGTGATATCATTGCTTTTCCCAAAACACAAAAAGCAACTTGCTTGTTGACCAAGGCACCATCTGATGCTACTTTTGAGCAATTGGATGAACTATCTATTCGATTAAAAAAGAAGATCAAGGATGAAAATCAGGATTAAACCATATGAAAATTCAATGCCCGAAATGCGAAACATCTTTAAAAATAAATCCCAAAAAGATGCGCCAAAATTCCGCTCGGGCACGATGTGGCTATTGTAAGCACATATTTCGTATTACCATAAAACGTTTTTTTCAGACCCAATGTCCAGAATGTCAAACAGTTCTTAAAATACCATCCAGCCGGGTGACGAAAAACCGCGTTCGGCTGAGATGTTTTCATTGTTTGAACGTTTTTACATACGAACCTTTTGCGAAAACCAATGCAAAAACACATCTTAAAAAGCTATATACGAAACATGAAAAAATTCTGAGACGCCTTCTCTTCTTTTATAGTGGAGAGGCACATGCTGACATTGTTACTCACATACAGCAGGAACTTCAGAATCATGGCCATGAAGTCAGATTTGCGTTTGATCATTTGGACGATAACAATCAAAATCTTCAGATTGAAAATGGATTTTCATGGGTGTCTCAGGATTTGGAACGCTCATTTATTCTTTTATTCATGAGTCATGAATCCATTCAACGTCCAAATGGCACATGTTTGAATGCGTTAAATCTGGCTCTGGATCGCGGCATTCCCCTTCTGAGTGTTCGTTTAGATGACTGTACTCCGCCCATTCTCATTGCCCATCGTCCTTTTGTCGACTGCCGAAATCCAGATACGTTAGAACAAACGGTCCATGCGCTGGCATTAATTCTTGAGGAAGCAACTCCTGATCCAGCAAGCATGTTTGAAAATGATTACATGCGACTTCGACGATTATTTCGCCCCTTGCCTTTTGAAGGAATGATTCCTGGATACCTGATACGTTTTTCCGGTCGTTCGGATTTGCTCAATCATTTGTCCCATTGGGCAAAAGATCCATCAAGTGAAAAAGTCATGATGGTGACTGGGCATCCAGGTACTGGAAAAACAGCGATTGCAGCCTGGTTTGCCAGTTTTTCAAATCTTACTGCCGGTTTTCATATTTGTCGGTATGGAGATCGCCATATGAGTGATCCCCGACGATGGATTTTTTCTGCGGCTTACCAGCTTTCCCTATATCTTTCTGATTATTTTCAATATTTATGCTCGAGCAATTTGGAAAAAATCGTTTCATATTACGATAACAGAACATTATTCGATCTTTTACTGGTTCAACCTTTTTTTCGAATCCAATGCGCTCATTTTCCAACTGTCATCATGGTAATGGATGGCCTGGATCAGGCGACCCGCAAGCAAAAGAATTCAATGGCAGAATTACTGGCCCAGGAATGGAATCGGACCCCATCATTTTTGAAACTGCTTATCACCACAAGAGACGAACCTGAAGTGACATCTGCCCTTGAACAACTAAAACCGAAAAGGACCAATATTTCCAACAAACAACACGATAATGATGCCCGGCAATATATTTCACGTTACATGCATCCTTATACCCCCGAAGAAATGTCTATTGATCAGGCCACTGATATCATATTTGAACGTAGTGAAGGCATTTTTTTGTATATTGAATGGTTACGCCGAGAATTGGCGCAGGGACGAATCGGGCCACACGATATTCAACAATTACCTCAAGGGCTGAATGGGATGTATGCATGGCTCTTTAAAACACAGTTTTATGATCAGGACGCTTATGTGAAAAAAATTCGTCCCCTTTTAGATGCCATGTCAGCTGCTCAGGAACCGTTGAGTTTGGAGATGATTACCCATCTCATTAATTGGGAAAACCATGACCGACAGGCTTTACACAATATTCTGGGCATGCTTTTTTCAGTTACTGATAATTGTTTTCATTTTTTTCATCGGTCACTGGGAGACTGGCTAAGAAATCCTGAACGATCAAAAGACTATACCATACAGGAACAAAATGGACATAGAGAACTTGCACGCCTGGGAATGAAAGCATATAACGAGGGCCTTGATCAATTGCCAGATTACATGCTCGCTCATCTACCATTTCATTTGTGTCAGGCTGAAAATTGGGATGACCTGGCGCGTGTATTAACTGATTTGAGATTTATAGAAAAAAAATTTAGGGCGGGTATGACTTATGACCTTGTCCGAGATTATGAAGATGCCATATGGGCCTTACCCGATTGCCGTCCATTGATCGAAAATCAAAAAAAGCAGACAAAAAAATGCCAGGAATATACTGAGGCAATCGTGGCGTTCGCTCGGGGAGAAGCGCCATTTCCGAAAGCGGTTTTTGCCTCACAGCCGTTGAGCGATGCCGCTATTGCTGCTGAGAATAAACGCATGATGACATCCCCTACCCGACAAGATCGAATTTTGTCGTTTTACCGATTCATTTTTTCTCAAAGGCATGATCTGGCAAGATTTTCATCCATTCCTGGTTTTTGCCTTCAGCAAGCCTATAATTATCGTAAAACTGGACCGGTTTTCAGGGAATCACAAAGGATCATCAACCAGGGGATTGAATACATACTATTGGAAAAAATTGTGGCTCATTCCCTGGAACAATCTCTTCAACCTGCACTGTTAAGAACATTGGCCGGGCATAGTAGTTGGGTTATTTGTACAGCCATGACACCTGATGGTCAGGTCGCAATTTCCGGAAGTGTTGATGAAACCCTTCGAGTATGGTCACCGGAAGTTGGAGAATGCCTGCGTGTTCTACGCGGGCATAAAGATATTATTCATGATGTCAAAATTTCGCCTGATGGCAAACTTGCACTATCAGGCAGTCAGGATAAGACTGTACGATTATGGCAATTGTCATCAGGCCATTGTCTCAATGTCTTTGAATATCATCATGCAGGAGTTTCATCTATAGCCATGACACCAGATGGTTCCATTGGTGCATCAGCAGATCAATTGGGTTGGATCTTTATTTATCAACTGAATGAAGCAAAAGAGATCTATCGGTTAAACACCAAAAAAACTGTCCAACATATTGAAATTTCACCCAATGGCAAACGTTTGTATATTTCATTTCAAGGCATGCCCCTTCATGTCTGGCAAATTTCAGATAGTAAACACCATGATCCACTGCCAGATCTAATTGTACATTCCTGTTTTGATATCACCCCTGATGAACAGAGATTGATTGTAAATGCGGCTGATGGAACAGCCATTGTTTGGGATATGGCATCCTGTAAGCAATTACAAATCTTAAATGGTCATGAAAGTGGTATCGAAGGTGTGAAAATAACCCCTGATGGGCGACGTGCAATCAGTTGTGGCCGAGATAAGGTGATTCGGGTCTGGGATACTGAAACAGGCGCATGTTTTCGTAATTTTCAGGAGCATACACGCCGAGTTGTCAGTGTGAGCATTCGTTCTGATGCCCGACAAGCCATATCTGCCGGTTTGGATAAAACGCTTCGCGTTTGGGATATTGAAAGTGGAAAATGTATTCAACATTTAGAAACACATTCTTTTAGTGTAAACAGTATGTGTATTTCCCAGGATGGCAAAACAGCAATATCCGGCAGTCTGGATAAATTGATCTGCTTGTGGGATTTACGTTCAGGAACATGCAAAAAGATATTGGAAGGTCACACCAGTTCTGTAGAAAGTGTTAATTTATGCTCTACTGGCAAATGGGCAGTAACTGGCAGTCGGGATAAAACAGTGCGCGTGTGGGATATTCAAACCGGACGTTGTGCTCAGGTCCTGCGTGGGCATCAGGATGATGTTTATAGTGTTTGTGTATCCAGCGATGGCAAAAGAGCGGTTTCAGGTAGTCGAGATAAAACATTACGAGTCTGGGATTTAGAATCAGGTCAGTGCTTAAAGACATTAAAAGGCCATTCACTGACTGTCGGAAGTGTCCGCTTAACTCCTGACAAGCGTCATGCAGTTTCTGGCAGCCGCGATCGTACCCTTCGTATTTGGGACATTGAAACTGGAGATTGCTTAAAAAAATTGACAGGACATCGATTGACAGTAGAGTGTATTATTGTAAGCCCAGATGGAAAGCACCTTATTTCAGCAAGCCGAGATCGAACGATCCGAGTATGGGATATACAAACTGGAGAATGCAAACAAGTATTGTTAGGACATACAGGGTGGATAAAAACTGTTACCACAACGCCAGATGGTCATTATATTATTTCAGGAAGCTGGGATTGCACCCTTCGTGTTTGGGATATTTACACAGGGGAGTGCATGGCTGTTTTTCAAACTGAATATGGCGTCAGTGCTCTTTCTGAAGTAACAAAAAATGGCCGATTTGCCAGTGGGACAAAAATGGGTAAGGTTATTTTGTTGCGTTGGATGGTCAGGTAAGGAAAGCTCTGAAAAAAAAATAATGTGCTATTTGAACATACATACAACATTACTCCATTTGACATGATGAAGTATCCAAAAGGAGGTGATTATAACAACAAGCAAATATACCCATATCCGATGGGATCTGAAGAACTATTAGGCATTTGGAGATAATCAAACTTTTGTTTATCGTGTAAATTTGGAATGATCATGAATAATTTTAATTAAACAAGAAAGGATTAAACAATGAAAAATGAAAAGAATTTTAAAGAGACGCATAACCTGACAATCATTTTGATTGCATCATTATGTGTTTTGTTTTCAAGTCAGGCATTGGCTATAGGAACCAAAGCCGGACGTCTTATTCAGAACCAGGGAACCATAACCTATGAGGATATTAATAATAATTCTCATACCGTACTATCCAGTGTGGCGACATTTACTGTAAAGCAAGTTTATAGCGCTCAAATGAGCTCTGACAGAGAGAAAATATCATCCGCGTCCCAAGCAAGGGGTTAATTTTTCACATTTGCTCAAAAATACTGGAAATGGTGAGGATACGTATACAGTAAGTATTACGAATGGAGTTTCGGGAACTGGAGTAGGGCTCTTTGACGCCACGACCGATCCGACTGACAGGTTGCGTGTAGTTATAGATGCCAATAATAATGGTCAGGTAGATATTGGTGAAGAAATAATTGCATATATTGGATCTGACGGCACCCTAACAGTTGAACCTGACCATCAGGTGATGTTGGTTGTATATGGTACAACGCTTACCACTGGCAAGGCAGGTGCTACCCTTACGATTAAATCAGGCAACAATGGTACGAATGGTATTGTTGAAGATATAACCGATGGTAATGGTGGACGTGATGGTCTAAATGGGACGAATGAAGATATTGCGACTGTCGTCACAGGAGCAGTTGTTAATACGGGTAGAGTATCTACTTATGATTATGGGCAACTGGATGATGACAGTGATGATACCATCACCTATAGTATGAAAATAGATAATACATCTGACAGCAGCACATATAATGTCGATATTAAGGATGAACTGGATATGGCACATTTTAATATCACCAGTGAAAGCGACATTATAATCACCGGAACAGAAGAATTTGATCAAGCAGGCGATATTGTTCCAAAAGTTACAAATGATGCAAATAATGATGGTATTCCAGGAGACTTTGCTATCATTGCATTTGATGATGAACTCCCCGCAGGAGCAAGTATCGATTTCGAATATAAAGTTCCTGTAAAAACCAGTCTCGGCATAGAAGATCAAATTGAAAATAATGTCGTCATAAAAATGGATCATAACAACGATAATGATTACGATGATCCTGGAGAACAAGAGGAAACAGTTGATAAAACGGAACCTGTCACCCAACAAATATACGGTGTAAATATTTCCGATACAGGATCAGACGCTCATACGAGTGTTAATGATGGCGGAGATGATGACGGAGTGGCTGATGATAAACAAACTGTGGATAACATTCAGTCTGGTGAAACGGCCGTTTATAGTAGTGTTATCAAAAACTACGGAAACGGTATCGACACCTTTCAATTGTCCGTACCAAATGCAGGAACAAGTGGTCAAAATGAATTTCCAGTGGGTACTTCATTTACATTCTGGCATGATGGCGGCGTTACAGTTCTGACAGATACTGATAATGGCATAGTTGATACTGGTCCTTTGAATCATGGAGAAAGCAGAAACGTCGTTGTCAAAGCAAAATTACCTGCAAATGTATATAACGGCGACGGCACCCACACCGGTTCTTATTTTGCATACATCAAGGTTACTTCAGGCGGTGACAATACACAATCTGACACGATTATGTTAAAACTTGGCAATATCGGTCAACCGAGTGTCGATTTATCCAACTCCCCTGGAAAAACGATAGATGCGTCTGATCATAATCCTACTAGTAACAACCATGCATATGATGGAACGCCCATTGCAACCAAAACTAGCACGCTCGGTGCCAACCTAAAATTTTTCTTAACCATTAAAAATAATACCGGTATTTCCGATTCATTTAAATTTTATATAGGGTCAACATATGATGGTAAAGACTTGGGTCCATTACATGATGGCTGGACACATATCTTCCACGATGTAAATGATAATGTAATCAGTCAAACGCCAGTTTTATCTCCGGGTGAAATTTATCTGGCACATGTGGAAGTATATCTTCCCACTGATACAGTAAAAGCCCTGAATAATTTTGAAAGCGATTTTGATGTTGATGGCAATGCTGATTCCATTGACGGTAACAATGATGGAGACGGAGATTATCCTGTGTTTATCAAAATTGAATCGAATAACAATCCCGATTTATTTGATGTCACGATGGATGCAGTTGATGTGGAACCAGTTGAAAATATTTCAATGACATCTGAGCGAACAGGCCAGGTAGAGACAAATGAATCAATTATATATGAACATACCTTAAAAAATACAGGTAATACTGTTGAGCTTGTCAAAATAATCGGTTCAAACAATTGGTCTAACAGTATACTTATGGATACGACTGGTGATAAGGTTCCTGACACGCTGTATACATCACTGACGACCGGCACTCCAATTTATTATTACAATGCCAACGAAGAATACTTATCTCAAAATTTTGGTGGTTCTGATCTTTCCAAAACCAAAGATGATATATTATTGAAACCAGGGGAACATATAGATTTTAAAGTACAGGTAACAGCTCCATCAAATGTTCAGACTGACAGTTTTGATTCACTCGTCGTGTCTGTCTCATATAATGATGGCGCTGAAGAAATTGAAAATACTGTCATCACTACTTTGAAAGCCGGACAACTGGAAGCGACAAAAACAGTGGCTATTGATGCAAACTGTGACGGAATTCCTGACGAAGCCTTTTCCGGAACTGCAAACACTGATGTGGCACCTGGTGAATGTGCGATATGGCAGATGATCATTACAAATGTAGGTATGACAGATGCACTTAAAGTCAAAGCATATGATGCCATTCCTCCTTTCAGCACATATGTGCCAGGCTCCATAATATCAGGGGCAGGCGATGCTGGCCAGGATCCGGTACCGGCGGTAACCTTAGTTGCAAATACAGATGCCGATGATGATGCCACTGCTGAAAACCACGATGACAATTATTTTGGTAAACTTGTCGGCGGCGATATTATTTTGCATCTCGGTACAGGTGCAACTCAGCTCGAAGGTGGGGTGCTGGCACCTGCAGAGTCTGTAAGTTTTCGATTTAGCACAAAAGTAGACTGATTGAGTATTTTATATAACAAGGTCAGACTGAAATTAAACCAGGTATACCAAAACCAAAAAAGTTTTCGGTATACCTGGAGTATAAACTTACTATTAATATAGAGGCCTAATAGGAAAAATAAAAAAACAATTAAACAAGACGATTAGAGCTTCAACTCTCAGATGCATAATAAAAAAATTGAGAAAACGCTGGAAAAGAATACGTGGCTCATTAAAAAACAAAAGACAACAGGAGGAGTTTAATAAAGCTCAACAGAAAATAATTGAGTTGAAAAAATTAGAAAATGAAGATGTTTTTGATATTGTTTATAGAGCCTACGCATAAATTAAAAAAATCGTACATAAAGCAGATCAAAATATGTAACATATTGTTTATTATGTAATTGATATAATTTTTTTTGCCTAATTTTTTACCTTTTCTAACTAATTTGGCAAAAAATCAAAAAAAAAGGGCTGACTTGGACGCACATGTCCTGTCAGCCCTTTTTTTTTGATTTGAGTTGTTTCAGTTAATTAATTATTAATGTCTAAGAAGTATGTGGTAAGCTATCAATGTTTTGTCTAAATATGCCTGAAACGCTGGATTCCCACGTTT
>Ga0272440_1000668_pt1 | contig 28789 bp, 3 predicted proteins | sample SSMMMBAug17_FD_192440 | JGI IMG/M metagenome (GOLD analysis project Ga0272440, IMG submission 192440) | Marine sediment archaeal communities from Little Sippewissett salt marsh, Falmouth, MA, United States - SSM-MMB-Aug17 | ecosystem: Environmental > Aquatic > Marine > Wetlands > Sediment ... | reverse complement strand
TGTCTGATGCCATCCGGCAAAACTAATGCAGATAATCATTCAGCATCAGGCCAATAAAGCAATTTGATGAATCTCCCTCATCAGCCAGGGTATGATCATCATTCAAAATTCCAATGCCACCTGGATCAACAATTACACCATTTACCACACCATCAGCATCACCAAATCCACCATCTTTTAATTTCACTATCATTTGATGTCCTGGTAATTGTTTTGCTGTGTGTGAAGAATAGTCTGTAAAGCCTGTGCTATAATCAAGTTTATACCAGATTGCATTTAATGGGAGTTCCTCTGAAAAATATAACGTAATGTCTATCTCCGCACCAACAGGGCACGACACACGAAAGCTGATTAAGCCATATGGCATATCTGCTGGGAAAGTGCCATATGTATTTTCAATTGTTTGTGCAGTTACGATACTCACACCTTCAGTTTGACTCTGGACCCCCATATATTTGGAATCTATCTGGATGAGCGCCATATTGGTTTGTGAAATATCGGATTCACCATTTTGGTCAAGATCAATTGTTTCATTTGTAATGATTGGCAGATGAAAATCTGTTGTTGAAAATTCTTTTATATCCGACCAATCAGATGAACTGGAATGATGATCAATATGACATGCACGCCAATAATATCTTTCCTGAGGGGTTAAAATACCATATGGAACTGAGAAGTCTGTCAAAAACATCTGACTTCGAATATCCAACACCAGCATTGAAAAATCTAATGTCTTACTGATTTGCCATTGGGTGGCCATATGATTGGAATGATCCGAATCACGAAATGTATCGGTCTGTAACAATGGTGTTGCCATCACATTCGTCGCTTTATTGTATGGTGATAATAATACAGGACGATCTGGCGGCAGATTATTATTCAATTTGACAGTTACATCCGGTTTTGCAGGTGGGGACTCCATATTGCCGACTTTATCAATTGCAATTGAATAAAAAGAATACTGATGCCCCGGACTTCCCATATAGATCCCACTGGTCGCTGTGGTTTGTGAGAGCCATAATTCATAAGGCTGTTCATTATCTGATACATATATATCATATGTCGCAATACCTGATCCATTTCGGGTATCCTGACCGCCCCATTTGATTGGTATTTCAAAATGATTTGGCTCGGATAGTTGTTCTATTCGACTTTCTGGTATACTCAAATCAATCGTATTATAAGCAACAGGCGTATCCACCGGTTCATTTCTATCAAAAATAATCGTTGCCATGTTATGGATGATTGAACCTGATTCGATATTGGTGCGTGGCTTGATTTGAAATCGAACAAATCCCTCTCCCCTATTTCCAGATGCATTGGGTGGTAAAAAGCCATTTAATGGATCTTCTGATGGTTCTCCGGTTTTTGGATCAATTGCTGTAAAAATCCATCGGGCCATGCGTGTATTCATATCAATCCCCGCTTCAATGTCTACAAATAAACTTTGACCAGTGGATCGTAAATCTAACCTTGTATGATAGTATGAATGATTTCCCGGGATATCAATTTGATTATTACCCAATGCAATTTCTTTTAGTTCAAATGTATTTGGATCTAACTTATCATTTAACAAATCGTCGATTTGAATGTATTGAGCCGAAGCACTTGCACTGCTTCTGTTTTCAAACCGAATGGTATATTCAATGGTTCCATCAAAAAGAATATGATGCAGTGTACCAGTACCAATTGATGTCAGTTTATCGTGAACATCTGCAATCTCAGGTGCAATGGCGCCACCACTGGTACGTTTCGTACCAGGAGGGATTGGAAGTGATATCGTAATATTTTTCCGGCCAGCACTGAGATTAGGAAGCAATGCTTGGACATCCCGGGTTGTATTGCCATAGTTTGCATTTTCCACTGCATTTTGGCGCAGTTGATTGACATAATCACCCCAGGTATGTCCCATATTCGATCTGAATCGTCCAAACAAAACTTCCCAGATATTATCATCAATTTGTGCCGGTCGGATTCTGGTATGAAGTCCTTCCCAATCAATGGGCTCATCTGGTTGATCCATGATTTGAATATAAAATGGGACATAATCTTCAGAAATCAGCATAAAATCAAATTTGATCGTATAAAATGAATTTGGCGGTAAAATATCCACAGGATAATCATCAGAAATTCCCAGAATTTGTATGGGATCAGTTGAAAAGTCATCATCAATATCCTTTCTAAGCAGTCCGCCTTCGCCGGCAGATATAATCAGGAGTGGTGCTAAGATATCGGAATGACCAATATTGCCATATTCCAATGTAAACCGATAAATCTTGTTTTGACTGACATAGCCGGGAATCAACAAACGTGCAAACAACTCTCCTCGTTTATCATTGACAACTTCAAAGGCAGTTTTTGCTGTTTCGTTATCTGAGTTCTCCAAAACAATATGATACAAGCCTTCTTTTAAATCATTAAGATCCAGCGTTAATGATATTTGACCGGAATTTAACACATTGATTGAACGAACTCTGTCCAAATTGATATGATCGCGTATTAGCCTGACATCAATTTCAGGTTGAAAATTCGCACCTTCAATCTGTAATGTGGTCATGCCAATATTGGTGGCTTTGCTCACACTCAGATCATGAATTCGCAAATTGACCAAATAATTCAACGATAACGTAAAAGGAATGGGTGCTTCACAATTTTGACCATATAAGGTCAAATAATAAATACCATTTGAAAGCCCGCTTTGGTTAAGGATTAAATTGTCATCCATCAGAATGCCACGTTGATCATATTGACTTCGTTTTGGAATATAATTTTTTCCCATAAACAATGCACAGCATGATGCTGCCGGACTATTAAATATGATTTCTATGTCCTCATTTTGTTGAATATTGACCTGAAAATATCGAAATTCCCCTTTGGAAATGTGACCCTGAATCATATCATCTTTGTTCAGTATCGTGTTTTCAATGTGCATGACCTTTGAGGAAACGAACAAATTATTTTGTTCGTTGGTTTCCCGAATATCGTTTAGAATATCTGTTCGCACAATGACATGATATTTTCCTGAAATAGCTGTTGGCACCATTGCATGAACTGTTGCTGTGTAGGCATTCCCAGGAAGGATATCTCCATCCTGATAATATCTTGCAATCCGATGATCATCAATGTCCCAAGTTTTATCTGAAGACAGATATAGTGTATCATACCAGGCACCAACAGCAGAGCGTAAGCCATTATTTTGTATTTCAAACTGCCATTCAAGCAGTTGCCCTGGTGCGCCTGTTTCAGGAGAGATGATGCGTGTAACTAGAAGGTCGGATGGCGGTGTTAATTGAATATCAATTGGTTTTTCAGATATCCGAACATTATCATGTCGATTACTTTCATAAACATGTTTCGGAATAGAGCTGTCCGCAAGAACAATAACATAATAAGGGCCAGAAATACCAGGCGGAAGCATGGTTTCCAGGATTTGTGTGTAAGAATCCGAATGACTTGCCAAAGTCCCATCAAACATGACATTGCCAACTGGAATATCATGAACAATATCCAAAAAAGGATCTCTGGATAAATAGACACTGTCGTACCAGAAACCGGTTTCTGGCTGGACTGGGATATCCCCATTATTCTCTACTGACCACTCAATTTGTAAATATTGGCCAGACCAGACTTGATCAGAAACTTGCAAGTTTGTAACATTGAGATTTGGGGTTGGTGCTTTATCGACAAAGATTTTTTTCGCTAAATCGTTATTGTCTTCAGCCTGGTTTTCATAGACATCGTTGTGAACATTGCCATCTGTCTTGACAATTAAATGATACGATCCATAAATATCTTTTGGAATTTGTACTGACTTGGTTTTTAAATAAGTTTCACCAGCATTTAAGGAACCATTATGTTGATAAACACCCAGTACTGTATCGTTTATATCGGGAATCGTATCTTCGGACAAGTAAATAATATCTTCCCATGAACTCACGTGCGTGGTATCATATCCTGTATTTTCAACAGTCCAGGAAACATCAATTGATTGTCCAGCCCAAGACATATTATTCAATTGAAGTTCAGTAACGTGAAGATCAACATACACCCCGATCAGTAAAATATCTGTCTGGCCTTGTGTAATATTATTGTTTTCTTGATTGTTTTCATAAACCTGATTTTGTGCATCTGTTTGTACCAAAATGTTATACGATCCTGCCAAATCCTGACGAATCACAAAATAATGTGCGCAGGTATATTTTTCACCTGCTTTTAAAGGTTTTTTGTGAATAATATTACCCAATTTAATATCAAATGTTGGGGATAAAATATTGTCTTTGGATAAATAGACCCGGTCATACCAGAACGTCTCACGTGTATCTTGACGTCCGGTATTGATAACTTCCCATGAAACATGAATGGCTGTTCCAGCATATGCTTTGCCAGGCGCATGAACATTAATGACCTGCAAATCTGCGGGTGAATCTTCAACATGAACCGACAAAGATCCATAATTATTATTGTCTCCTTGATATTCATATAACTGATTCAATGCATCCAATTGAACAATGATTGTATACATGCCAGATATTTGAACAGGTAGCATCAGTTGATCACTGTGAATGCATAATCTGGAACCGGCTGATATGTGGCTTTGATGTTCAATTTCTCCAATAAGTGTATCTGTTGTGGTATCCAGGTGATTGTCATGTGACAAATAAACACGATCCAGCCATTGACCATATGTATCTGTTTGGCCATCATTGATCAGCGTATAAGAGATGGCAATGGCATCATTGGCAAACACCAATGGGTTATCATTTTTAATTGATTCAATGCGTATATCGGGAAACAAATGATGGACATGTATGGGAGTAGAAACAACAAAGGAATTGTTGTGCTCGGCATCTGCTTCATAAATCATATTTTGGGCATCTACCTGAATAATTGCATAATAATGGCCATCCAAGAGTGATGGTATGCTTGCAGTTAATGACTTTTCAATATGATGTGCGGAATCTAAAATTTGGGTATGGGTCGTTTCTCCAAGCAAGATATCATTTTCATCAAGTGTTTCATCTGATGACATATACACACGATCTATCCATGTATTTTTTATACTTGAGTCTGAGCCAGTATTGATTACATTCCATGTAATGGTTGCGGGCTGGCCAGTAATTGCAGAATATGGGGCATTGGCAGATTCAACAGTCAGGTCTGTTTGTTTCTGCTGAATGTACATCGTTGATTGTGAAAAAGATAGATTGTTGTTTTCGTTATCTTCATTGATTGCCTGCAGCGCATCTGTGTGAACACACACATAATAGTCTCCATTAAGATTTTCCGGAATAATAAATGTTTTGGACATTTGAACCCTGTCATTTGGGGTATTCAGTATCTTTTCATGGCGGCTACTGCCCAGTAAAATATCGTTTTCATCCAAAATCTGGTCTTTTGACAAATAAACATAATCCAGCCAGTTCGCTACAAGTGTGTTTCCAGGACCGACATTGACAACCTGCCAGTCAATGGTTAATAGTTGGTCTGTTTTAATGTGATTGGGGCAATTCATATTATCGGAAACGATCAAGTCAGGGTAAACAAGGGTTGTCACAGTGATCGGTGCTGCAACAGGTGTTTCCATATTCATTGATCGATTGGTTGCCGGAATCAGGTAATATGTCCCCATTTCGATCAATGATGGCATACTGACTTGATAATTTAAGGTGTAAGATTGCCCGGGGCGATAATTCTCAGCGTTTGTCCATAACAAAATGGCATCTTTGTCCGGTTCAATCTGTTTATTTTTGGACAGTAACACCATATGACTCGCTGAAACGATTGTGGCCTGTCCGACATTGTGAACTGTCCATGTCAATTGAATGGTATCACCAGGTGATGCCTGATTTGGTGATAAAAAGGAGGTGACAATCAAATTACCTGGAACAGGTGTTTGAACAGAAACAGGCATAGACGTTAACGTATAATTGTTTGCTTCCTGGTCAAACTCTTCTACCTGATCTTTCGCATCAGCGCGAATAAAAACATAATATGTATTTTCCTCAATATCTGGCGATAAAACAATATCTAACTCTTGAAAATATTTTTCGCCAGAAGCTAAAAAATCTGGATTCCGAATACTTGCAATTTCAATATCTTGATCATCCAGGACACGATCTGTGGACAATATCACACGATCCATCCAGACTGTTGCACTCGTAGGGCCATTGCCTTGATTGATGACCTGCCAGGCAAAACTTACAGGTTCACCAACATAAATGGTTTGTGGGAGAAAAACATCACTTACATATAGATCCGGATAGGCACGTTGCGTATTCCAAAAGGGATACGCACTTACAGTTTGATTGTTTTCAAAATTATTTTCATCTTGCGTTTGATTTGCATTGGTTTTAACCACTATCCAATGATGGGTTTCATTTTCATCCGGTACAGAAATGGATACAGAACGAAAATAATGTGCCCCACTTTTCAATACAATCTGGTTGTCAACAGCAGTAACACGTGTATCATCACCCAGATATGGATCATCTGACAAATAAATTTCATCTTGCCAAATGCCTGAAGTTTCTCCTTTGCCATAGTTTTGGACAATCCAGTTAATTTCAATGTTTGCACCAGGCTGGGCCTCAGGCGCATAATCAATTTGTGTTACTTTTAAATCGGGTAATTCCTGTTGAAAGTTAAAAACAAATTTGTCTGACTCCTCACCACCAATTTCATTGTCATCCTGGTTCAATAAATTGCCTGCAAGATCAGTTATTGTTGGCTGAAGTTCAATTTCAAAGCGTCCATCACAGTATTGTTTTGAAATGAAAACGCGGTAGACATCCTCAGAAATCGGTTCAACTTGTTTCGATAATGGCCCATGGGGTCCAATAATTGAAAGGATGTCCGCTGTAAATGTTGTTGCAAGAATCGGCTCGTTAAAGGACAAATCAAAAGCGGATATGGCGATACTCTGTTTGCCAAATAAGGAATGAAAATGGATTCTTGGCCCCTGATTATCAATAATAAACTGACATACAAATTGATCATCAACAGCCTCCCCGCAAATACTATCCTGATCTTGATTCATGAGATTCCCAGAAATATCGGCGATATTGGGTCCAAGCTTAAAGGTATAAGATCCGGATACAACCGGTGTTTTTAGGACGATTTCATACCGGTTGTTCTCTTTTTTAATCATTTGATCAATGATGACATGCATATCATTGTCTTGAATCATTTCAATATCTGGAATACTGAGTGACGATTCTTTTATTTCTTCATTAAATTCAATGATAATATGGGTAATGGGTCCTTTGACTTCTTGTTTGGGATATCGGGCAACAACAAATGGTCCTGCTTGATCTTCCAATAAAAAATGCCCCACATAAACATCGTCGTTTGTTTCAAAAAAATGGTCATCCCCATCCTGATCCATCCCAGTACCATCGTTTCCAGATATATCAGGCCCAACAAGAATCGTATAATTACCGGCAATTTCCTGAGATTCAAAGAATATACGAACTGTATTTTGTTGCCAGGAAAGGTTGTCTTTTAAAGCAAGTGCGCCCTGGGGGCCTGTTATGGTAATATCTGAAATATCAAAGGATTGTGCATTGATTTCTCGATTAAAATGAATATCCACCTGCTCAATGGGCATGGGTGTATTGCCCTTAGGAAAATGATCACTTACCCAGATACCGCGATCAGATTCATCATCATTAATGGTTATGGCAACAATTGATGGTGAATAATTACTGGCTTTGGCTTCAATATTGACATGCTTTTGACCATCATGCTTGCGATTATCCACAACAAAAATTTCAAACTCAGCCATCGTGTAACCGGAGGGTAAAGTGATTGATTGAGGGACGATTAATTGATCTGGAAGGCTGCTTTGAATTTGAATGTTAAGTACGTCAACACTCGCTGGACGAACATAAATTTGAGCGGTTTCTTTGCCAATATTTTCGGATAGTTGTTTGGGAAAACTTAATTGAATTGTTTTTGGCGCTTGATATGGATAATGCAAAATCGTTCCATTTGTTCCACCAATAAAAATATCTAATTCCGAACGACCCCATATCGTGCGAATATCTGCTTCACAAGGGGGTTCAATTAATTGCCAGGTTGTGCCATCATATATGCTCAAATTTCCATTGTTACCCGCAGCGTAAAAACGATTGTCTTTCCCCCATATGGACTTGACATGATCGGATATTGGAAAATGACTGGACAGGAGCCATTGATGACCATCATATTGGATCATGCTTCCATTTTTTCCGGCTGCAAAAACTTGATTCGGCTGAGTGCCCCATACTGTATATAATTTTTCTGTTGTGGGAGTTTCCATTGTTTGCCAGGCCGTACCATCATAGAAAAGAACTGTGCCATTTTTGCCAACCGCATAGATACAATCGCGTGCGTAAGCCCATACATCATATAGGGTTTGAGTTGTCGGTGAGTCTTTCAATTCCCATGCATTATTCGTATAGGTAACTATCAGACCATTTCCACCCACTGCAACAGCAGCATTATCAAATACACTGATCGCTGTTAGATCTGTCTTTGTTTGTAATTCAACAGGATTAAACGATTGGCCATCAAAGGCGGCTAAAAAATCGGAATCCCCCACAATAAATATGTGTTGATCATTGCCTGAAATGTCATTTAAATTGTGTGATGTGGGTTGGCTGTGAAAATGCCATGAATTATTTTGCAAGGTTAAAATCACACCCGATTGACACACTGCAAATGTATGAGATGAATTTCCCCAGATCGCGTTAATCGTATGTTTGGAGCTATCATTATCATGATACCAAACACTGTTATTTTCACGAATAACCTGGCCATTTTCACCAACAGCGACAAAGCCATTATCCATGCGCGCCAAGCGATAAATCCCATGGCTGCTTTCAAACACTTGTTTCCATTGAGCGTCTTGCCATTCGAAAATCCGGCCTTTGTCACCTGAAACATAAATATGATTGTGATCCCCCCATATGTGCGTAAGAATTACATTGGAAGGTAAGCCCTTTAATTCGTTCCAGTTATTGCCATCAAAGGTATAAACACAGGATTGTTGTTGCCAGTATGTATCAAAGTAGGTACCGCAAACATACAATAGATTTTGATTCATTCCCCAGATACCATTAAAATCAACCTGCTTTGGTGTATTGATGATATGCCATTTTGTTGCATCAAAGTGAAGCATTACTCCAGCGGTTCCTACAACAAAAATTTGCTGGCCAAACCCTATGGCATCAATTAAATTTGCGGCTGTAGGTGATGGCACTGTCTGCCAGGAATGATCAGAATAATAAAAAATAGTTCCTGCGTCACCAAAGGCATGTATCTTATCGTTATTGATGGTCCAAAGGGCATTGAGCGGGTGTTGAGAGATTGTCAATACCTGACATTGATCATCTATGCAGTGAATGGCCTGCCCCATATCACCAACAGCCACACAAACATTATCATGTGCCCATATGGATTTGATATTCTGAAGCGTATCAATATGATGTTCCTGCCACTGATTGCCATCAAATGTGATCATCGTTCCCAGGGCACCAGCAGCAATTAACTGATTGTTTGAGGACGCCGATAATGCATATAAATGATTCCCTTGGAATGCCGGATTTTGCCATTGCCACTCAAGTTGTCTTGCAAATATTGTCTGTGATATTAAGACAATAGCAACTATTGTGAATATGGGAATGTTTATAAACAATCGTATGATCATATCTTTTCCTGTAAAAAGGCGATCTCGTTATTATTCACGGGTTGTGTTATTTATGTTAGCTTAAAACCAAAAGATTTATCCGAGATTTGCCTCAATCAAATGAAAGAGGTTGAAGGTCATTTGAGTCCGGTTGTCAACTCAGTATTGGAAGGAAAAAATCCGCTCTATCTATCCATTGCCGACAGCTTTTAAATTTTGTATATTTAAGAGTGTCAGACGTTTATACTCATAATTCAGGTGGACAGAATGCTATTAAAGTTGTACGTTCAGTTAAATCCAAGCAAATATTTGGAAGCGATTCACGCAATTCGCTAAAATAATTAAATACAATTCAATTTTTTTATCAGAATAATGATTTGTAAGTCTCTATATTAAGTTGATTAAAAAATCAAGAAAAAAATATATAAGAATTACAATATGATCGAAATTTTTTCCTTACATTTGATCGAGCAAAATTAATCTATGATAATGCAAAAAACACGCCACTGACTGACAGGTATCACAATTAAGGCGCGAAAATTATATGAATTTTGAAAAAATTTGACAATTGTTTCATATCAATATAATTTTATTCATTTTGAAATTCTAAAAAAATATGGAATGTTCTGAAAATAACATGCTCATTTTTTTGATCGTCCAATAAAAGAAGGTCGTGTAGAGACGTAGCATGCTACGTCTCTACAGAACAAAAACCCCGATGAACATTTTTTAAAATGGGGAGCTTATTTTTTGATGTTAATAGCAAGCAATTTGGATAAGTGTATCAGGACATACAGTTATCCCAACAGGAAGGAGACGTTTAATGGCAATTATTGAAAAAAAAGGCAAGTATTATCCGGATGATTCTTTTGTATCAAAGGCACATATAAAAACCTTTGAATTATATCAACAAATGTATGAAAAGTCCATTACCGATCCTGAAGGGTTTTGGCGTGAAAAATCAAAAGATCTATTTTGGTTTGATCCTCCCGAGCAAATCATGAATTACAATTTTGATATGAATCAGGGGAAAGTTTTTCATGAATGGTTTAAGGGAGGATATACAAATATCTGCTATAATGCCCTTGACCGACATTTAAACACTGAAACTCGCAATCGCGCGGCAATTATCTGGCAGGGTGAACCAGATGAGGATATTCAAGTATTCACCTATCAGATGCTCCATCGAGAAGTCTGTCGCTTTGCGAATGTCCTGAAAAAGAAAGGGTTGAAAAAAGGAGATCGTGTGAGTCTTTACATGCCAATGGTCTGGCAATTGCCAGTTGCCATGCTGGCCTGTGCGCGATTGGGGCTTCCTCATTCTGTTATTTTTGGCGGCTTTTCTGCCGAAGCCTTAATGCATCGGATTCAGGAAAGCCAATCGAAAGTTTTGATCACTGTTGATCAATCTGTGCGCAATGGTAAATTTTTTGATTTGAAAACAAATGCGGATAAAGCTGTACAGGATTGCCCATCCATTGAAAGTGTTATTGTGGTTCAACGCACTGGCGAAAAAATCCCCTGGAATGACAGTCGGGATACATGGTGGCATGAAGAAACAGCATCCAAAGATATTTCTGATGATTGTCCATGTGAAAAAATGGAAGCTGAAGACATGCTGTTTATTCTTTACACCAGTGGCAGTACAGGTAAGCCCAAGGGGCAGGTGCATACAACTGGTGGATATATGGTCTATACCTATCTGACCCAAAAATTGATTTTTGACCTTCAACCCGAGTCCATTTATTGGTGTATGGCTGATATTGGTTGGATAACCGGCCACAGCTATATTGTATATGGTCCTTTATTGAATGGGACAACCACATTCATGTACGAAGGAACCCCCCTTTATCCACAAGCAGATCGTGCTTGGGAATTGATTGAACGATTTAAAATCAATATTTGCTATACAGCACCAACTGCGATACGCGCTCTTTCCAGGCAGGGAGAAGAATGGCCTCAAAAAAGAAACTTGAACAGTCTTCGATTGCTAGGCACAGTTGGGGAGCCCATAAATCCAGAAGCCTGGCTTTGGTATCATCGAAATATCGGCAATGAAAAGTGTCCCATAGTGGATACATGGTGGCAAACAGAAACCGGCGGTATTCTGATTTCACCCTTACCTGCTGCCATTCCAACCAAACCTGCTGCAGCAACCTTTCCCTTTTTTGGTGTGAAACCACGTGTGGCAAATCCAGGTATGGATAATGCGGAAGATCGTGGAAAACCCATGCCAACCGGTCAAACCGGTCATCTATGCATTGAAAAACCCTGGCCTGCTTTATCCAGAACGATATATGGTGATCATGAACGATGGGAAAGTACCTATTTTTCTCAATATCCTGGTATGTATTTTACAGGTGATGGATGTCTTGTTGATGAAGAAGGGTATCATTTTTTACAGGGGCGTGTTGATGATGTAATCAATGTTTCCGGGCATCGGATTAGTACAGCTGAGGTTGAAAGTGCTCTGGTACTTCATGATAAAGTGGCTGAAGCTGCCGCTGCCGGTATTCCTGATGAAGTCAAAGGGCAGGGAATATATGTTTTTGTGACGCTCAAGGTTGGTATTTCGCCTACAGATGAATTAAAAAAAGAATTAATCCAACATGTCCGCAAAGAAATTGGCGCCATTGCGACACCCGATAAACTTCAGTTTGCACCATCGCTTCCAAAAACCCGCAGTGGTAAGATTATGCGTCGGATTCTCAGAAAAATTGCAGAAAATCGAGCCGGTGAATTGGGGGATATCAGTACTCTTGAGGATTCACAGGTTGTTCAAACGCTGGTTGATGGTCGTGTTGGATAAGGAATCCTCTGAAAATAACAACTCATTTTTCTTGATCGACCTATAATATAAGTTCGTGTAGAGACGTAGCATGCTACGTCTCTACAGTACAATAACTTAAAAACGAACAGTATCAATAAAGGTCGTCGTATAGAGACCTCCTGGTTACCTTAACAAGACAACCTGCCAATACAAATAACCATACAAAGCCCACATAAGAATTCCCTGGGAGTAAACCGACAAAACAATTGCTATCACAATCCTCACATTCTGTCGGCGGTTGCGGTTCCTCTTTTTGAACAGCAAATCCAATACCTGTTAAATGGTTGGTTGACAGTTTTATCAAATCGGAATTTTTTCGGTCAATTGTGTATGGTGATGCGCTCTGCTTGAAGCCTTTTGTTCCATCACCCTTTTCATTAAAAAACACATCTGCTATATCTGATGATAGTAAGTCCGATTTAAATTCTGTATAACTTTCTGACTCCGGATTAAGTAGTAATGGGACTTCAATGGCTGGTGCGGTTTCATTTTTTACCTGATCCACACGAAGTCCATTCTGATTATATACTGGATTGTATCGGACCGGAATATCGGTACCGGCAACAACAAATGAAATATCCACACATGAGCCCAGACTATCTTTTCCAAAAGTATAATGCTTAATTTTTGCGAGCAATTGCATTTGCGGTGTTATCGTTTGACTGCCTTGTGTGATATTATAATAATCACTTGAGGCATCATAATTCAGTGTGTTTTCTATATACAAACAACTCAATGGGAGTGATGGTATCCGCACTGGTATTTCTATATCCTGTCCTTGCGGATCACTTACGACGACTCTAAAATTTTCTCCAAGAAGTGGATAAAACAATTTGTTGCTATACTCAACTGTTTCAGTGGGACCATAGGTGGATTCAAATACTTTTTGATCATCCGGTTTATTCAAGTTTTCATTTTCTGTTGATGCATAATTAATATATGTGAGCTTATAATCAGCAATAGGTTCGTTGTCATATGACAACTGTACATGGATGGTATACATGGTATCACCCTGTGAAGGAAAATCTGGAAGTGTATCTGTGTATAATCCATGCTCTGCATCTGGATCTTCCAGCCATCGATAGGTAATGATACTTGATTCAGTTATTGGATTGATCTTTCTTGCCGTGCCGATGTTGTCTATGATTATTGATAGTTCAAAGGGATTCATTTCTTCAGATTGATTGGGAATCATTTTCAACAAGAACCCACCTGAAATTTGTCTATGGGATATATCCGGCATGGTGATATCAGGTGGTGACTCACCTTCTATCAATTGTATGTTTTCTGATGTATGCGTGGTCAGGTCAATATAATCGGGTGATGCATACAATTCAAAGCCATTGCATTGAATGATGATTTGATATTGGCCTTTTGGTAGCTGGTGATCTATTGTCCAGGCATTGGCATCATCTTCGCGAACAACAATTCCTTGCTGTACATCACGAATGAGATAATGGTAATTCTGACCATTATAAGGTGGCTGCATATTCGTTTTCAGTCTCAGCAGGTTTGTTACAGGAGAAGAAATATAAACAATCACTGTCGCAGTATTTGAATCAATATAACCATCATTGACTTTAAAGGTAAAGTAATCTTCACCGGTTTCATAGTTATTGGGATAATATGTAAATTCCCCTGTCACAGGATTATTAATAATTACCATGCCTTTTTTGGCATTACTTTGAAGCGCATATATCAATGTATCATGATCTAATGGATGATCATCCGCATACAAATAATCTGTGATACTATTACTGTTTGTCATGGTAATAGATCTGGCAAAGGCAACAGGTACATCATTGACATTTATGATACGCATCGTTACTGTCGCTTCTTCTGATGTCAATTCACCATCACTCAATGTAAACGTGAATGAATCTGTTCCATTATAGTTGGCTTTTGGTATATATGTCCACTCTGTCATCGTGCTTTTTTGAACCAAATCGCCATACTCTGGCCAATCTTTAATACTAAAATCTCTTAGTGTTTGATCTTCGACATCTGAGCCTTTCAATTGAATATTTAAGTTTTCATCTTCATTCATAACCAGGTTCTGATTTTTTCCGACAGGCGGATCATTTACAGGGAGAATTGTAATGGCGACTGAGGCTGAGACGCTACTGTTTCCATCGGTTACCTGAAGTTCCATAAAATCGGGACCAAAATAGTTTGTTTTCGGTGTATAAGTATACCGGGTTGTTGTGCCAGATAGGTCGCCATGCGAAACACTTGATAGTAATGAATATTGCAATGATTTGGAGTCAACATCTTCAACTGTGAATACAATGTCCTTCGCATGATCTTCTGGCGTTACAATTTCTGTTGGCCCTGTTATAACAGGCGGATCATCCACTGCAATCATATAGATTTTGTAAACACCAGTTTTTCCGAGTGCTTTAAATTCAAATTGATCTGAACCGAAAAAGTTTGTGTTTGGGATGTATTGATCTCCCTGAATCTGTCCTGATTCAGGGGGAGTTGTAATTTCAACGGGTTCGGTATCAGGAACATCATGGAATTTTTGAAGTCCCTCACGAATATTAATGGAATGATCTTCATCACCATAAGCATGAACCACATCCATACCAAAATACAAATAAATAGTCCCCACATTCGAATCCGATAACCCATCGTTTGCAATGAATCGTATTTCCTCATGTTTGGGTTTCTTTAAATTTGGTGCGAATGTCCATTGATAATCACTGCCTGTCAATATTCCTGAATACGAATCCGGTAAAATTCGATAGGTTAATATATCACCATCAATATCATTGGCAGTCAGTGTAAATGATATTGAGCTGCTCAGACCACTGTGGTCATAATAATTTAGTGCAACAGGAGGATCATTCACCGGTTCTACTTCAATGGAAATTTCTTGATAAGCTTTTGTATAGGTGTCATCCACCCAAACTGTTAGTGTCACTGTACCATTGAAATTGGTCACAGGTGTGTAAACCAATAATGACGCATTTGCAGTTAACTGACCTTTTTCAGGCCTTTGTTGGATTCCATAAGTCAGTGTATTGTTTTCAATGTCTCGGGCAGTCAAATTGATATGAAGGACATTATCTTCAAGGACTGTCCATTTATTTGATGATGTAAACCATGGCGAATCATTGATTTCTTTAATAAAGATTGTAAAGGTATATGTTTGTGGATCAGGTGCTAGACGATACGTAAATGAATCTTCGCCATACGCATTTTCATTTGGAATATAAACAATTCTTTCTTCATAGATATGATAAATAGTTCCTTTTTCAGGATTTTTTATCACTTCTGCTTCATGGGAAATTGAGGTTATCAAAGTGACAGTGTCTTCATCAACAATCAAATCCGCTTCTGAAACGCCTACCCAAAGCGTAACAACTGCATTTTTACTGCTATCCAGCCCATCATTTGCCTGATAGGTAAATGAATCTTTACCTTGATAGTTATTGTTGGGTGTATACGTTACAATATTGCCATTTATGGTGACCTGACCTTTTTGGGGGGCACTCATAATTTGATAAGTAAAACTGTCACTGTCCACATCATTGGCTGTCAACGTAATCGCAATTGCTGAATTGAGATCCGGATACGCACTGACCGGTATGATTTCCGGCGGATCATTTTGAGCAATAATATTCAAGGTTACTGTTCCGGAATTTGATGTCAACTCGCCATCTGATACAGTAAACTGAAAGGTAACTGTTCCATAATCGTTATTATCAGGGGCATATGAAAAGCGATTTCCGGTCAAGTGTTGTAGATTTCCTTTTTCCGGATCTTGCGCATCATATGTGAGTTCATCACCATCTGGATCAAATGCCAATAGGGTAAATTCTTTTGGCGTGTCTTCTAAAACGTCAATTATTGCGTCGTAAGCAACTGGCGCTTCGTTGTCTTTTTTGAATGTCGCAACGATTTGGTGCGGTTCTTGAACATTTGTGAGAATATATGTGTTGCCTTCAAACGATTGAGCAATGTCATCCAACAAGAGTTGATCAATCACATAGTCGGTATCAGGCGTGATGGTGAATGAAACATCCTCTCCCTGAGTCACAAAAACATCCCCTTCTGGTGAGATATCACCATTCAGCCAGGCTTCAACTCTTATTGTATAAACAGGCAAGGGGGGTTGATAAACTGTAATCGCAGCCGCTTTCGCCTCATTACCAGCTTTATCCCTGAATCGCGTATAGATATTCTTGGAACCATCACCATCAGTCAAGCGCCATACCCTGTCCACAGATCGGCTTTCCCATTGCCCCCCCTCTGCATATCCAAGATTACTGATATACATTTCACTGGCACCGGTTGCACCTAATTTCAGATCAATATTTTGGCGATCAGTCAATGTGGGAGCGGTGACATTTACATTTGTGGGTGGTGTGGTATCAATTCGAAATGCAATGGATGTTGTATCACCAACGCGACCTTCTTTGTCCACCGAAGCCACATGAAAATAATAATTCACATCATCACCTTCCAGGTCGCGGCTGGTAATTTTTCGTGTTCGAATCGGTGGTTTTGTGTCAATCGTGAATTTATTTATTTTTTTCTCCGGTTTTTTATCAAAAAAGTGATAATATCCAGCAAGATCTGCTGTTCCTTCATCTGGCGGGTTCCACGCAACAGTAACGTTTGCATCACTTGAAGGTTTATCGGGTCCGGTTGACTTAACAGCTGTTCTGAATCTAATGTTCTTTATTGTATAGCTATGAGACAGTGATTTTAATCCCTGAACTGGCCCTGGTCCATTATGGGTCTGATTTCGTTTTCGTTTGTCAAAGGTTGAAAACTGAAAACCAATATCCGTTTGTGTTTCGTATAATTTGGCCTCTGATGTTTTTTCAACACCTTTGTCATCAATACCCGCCCATTGTTCATAGCCATCATCAGTCACAAACTTGAATACAAATTGCCCATCAGAACGAAGCCCATCAATGGTAAAGGAATAGTCATCATTGGCCTTCACTGTTTTAATAAATTTGTCAGTACGTTCTGGAGTTAATTGAGTCACTTCGTACACATCAATCGCAACAGCTCGGGAACCTGCCTTATCTATACTGCCTGCTATTTCATTATTGGGCCCTTTTGTTAAATCAAAGGAAACTGTGTCGCCTAATTGTTTCCCTGTTTTCGCAATCGGCGGGAATCCTGTTGCATAAACTGTCACAACAAAATCTTTAATCTGATTGCCTTGTTCATCAACCGGTTTTAAACCTTCGACAGAATAGTGACCATTTTCATCTGTTGAAGCAACCCCATTGTATACATCAAGCCCCTGATTGGCCTGTGAATAAATTTCAATGGATGCTTCTGGCACAACATCACCAGTAAGTAATGATCGAACTGTTCCCTGTATTAATCCACTTTTTTCAACTGTTAACATCAGATCAGTTTTCGGGGATTGACCTTCACGTTTCAAGTCCAAATAATTATCTGTCTTAACAGTAACAACATAATCCGATTCATTGGGTACGTTACGAATCAAAAATTTGCCATTATTATTGGTTGTGGCTTCACCGATAAAACGTGTTGTTTCAGACCATACCGAGATATCCGCATCTGGCAGAGTGTTTTGGGTATCTTTGGCGACAACTGTACCGGAAAATATATACCCGGTTTCGAGAATCATATTTTTTTCCAGATTGTCTGTGATTGAAATACTTTCTTCATAATAGGCATGATCACTGTTTTCAGGCGGTTTGACTTTAAATGCATAGTCAGTCGCTTTTGGAAGTAGGTCTATTGTGAAATTGCCATTGGCATCTGTTCTGTCCCATCCAAAAAAGTCTTTATTACTTGCAGATTGAATTTCAACAGTTGCATCCTTGACCAGTCCGCCTGTAACATCCCTGATCGTACCGGTCACTGTAAAACCGGTTTTATCGGGCAACACCAGATTTACCCCTGATGATGGTGCTGGGATATTGCTTTGTGAAATTGACCAGTAAGGTAAGTTCCATTCTGGTTTTGCGCTGATTTCATAGTCCTGGGATTTGGGAAGATCAAGAATAGTAAAAGATCCATCATCATTTGAAAAAACACCACTACCAACACCAATGGTTTCCGACCAGGCATTGACCCAGATTCCGGATATGGCCTGACCATTCACACCACGTATTTTACCGGCAATGGTTTCTCCTTTTGTAATAATGAGATGAATATTGGATAAATTTTTATTTGATTCAATTGCTATCGGGGTTGCATTTTTAGGGATTTGAACAGATTCTGATGCATTGAAATAGTAAAAATTCGCATTGGTTGACGTTGTGGCCTTAATGCGATAGTCATCAGCCTTTTCCAGGCCTTTGACTCTGTAGCTGCCATCAGAAGAAGAATGGGTGATGATCGCAACCTTTTCTTGGTCTGACCATACATCAATTTGGATGCCTTCCAAAGTTTCACCAGTTGAATTCATAACCACACCCTCAATCATGCTCCCTGCATCAAGCGTAAAATTGGCTTCAGCATACCCACTCAGTGTATTCACAGGTTCGGCATTCTCTTCATATTGAATGCCTGAATCATCAATTTCATTCCAGTATCGATTTAAATAAATATCAGATCTCACCTGCAAGATATAATCATCACTTGGGAGCAATCCAGTCAAGCTGTAATCGACGTTTTGATTGCCTGAATATTCAATTTCAACAAAGCTTTCAACGCCAGTGCTGCTGGATTTCACATCAAGACGAACGTTATCACCATTTGTTGCAGAATCTGGAAAATTTATTGTACCGGAAATAACAGACAGGCTGGTTTCTATTGAAAAGTCAGCATCTGTTGCATCAGCACTCATCACATTAATACTGCTGGCTTCACTTAATTGATAAACATTCTCATAGTATTGATTGGTATAGTCAGTTGATTTGAGTTCCAGTATGTAATCTGATGCCGGTAACAAGCCATCAATCGAATAGGCAATTGGCTGACCTGTTCCAACTAAAGTAATTGTTTTTTGAACATTTTTGGTTTGTGATTGAGCAATGACTTGTATTTGCTTGTCCACTTCCAAATTAAACACTGTTCCTTGAATGGACCTTAATGGCAAGTCTTGCAAATCAAAATCCTGAAAACTTTCTGTATCGATATATAGTTGCATACTTTGTTGTTCATATGAATTGGATATCACGTCAATTGAATACAGACCGGGCATGATACCGGTAATTGTATAGTTCGTTTCTGATGTATCTGTCGTTGTGGTTTTCCAATTCCCATTATCAGACTGTATCTCAACTGTTGCATCGCTGATCGGAGTTCCATTGTAGGAAACCAGACCTGTTAAAGATGCACCTTGAATTAAAAGAATATGACATGTCTTGGCATCATTTTCAGGAAATGCCTGAACAGGAGAGGCTTCATCATTGCTATAGACAGTATCATCTTCATCTGATGAATTTTGATTGTCATTGTAGAATGCGGGCAGATAGGTATCGATAATCACTGAAAGAATATAGTCCGAGATTTCGGCATCCAGGCCAGTAAATTCAAAAGCCCCTGTTTGATCAGTAACAGTTGTTTTTAATAATCCGAGACGATCAGAACGAAGCGTTACTTTTGTTCCCATAGCAACCGGCGTACCAAATGATTGATCATGCACCATCCCTTTAATCATCATGCCTTTATCCAGGTCGAAGTCAATTCCAGTCTTTGAACCGGTCTTAACGCTCAAGAAATTCGCATCAGCCAAATCGGTTTCATTGTCAAAATAATGGATCGGAAAGCCTGCCGCCTCAACCAGCAACATATAGTCATCAAGAATTTGTAAACCGGTAAAGGTGTATGTTCCATTTTCTGAGCTGATCGTTTCTTTTAAGCTGGCAGTTGGATTGGCCTGTGAATAGATTTGTATTTGTGCATTGGGTATCGCTTGGCCACTGGTATTATGAATTGTTCCTGAAATGTTTGCATTATCTTGTAGGATAAAATCTACATTTGTATTTCCAGTGGCAACAGCAGTCTTGTTGTTATTGTTATAAACCTGATAAATATAACCATTGGATTGTATTTCAACAATATAGACAGGATCATCGGAAAACGTTAATCCGGCAATGACATAGTGTCCATCATGATCACTAACCGCATTACCACCCACATTGAGGCTATCGGACCAGGCATTGACACGCATGTTAGAAACAGGATTTCCATATATATCAGTAATATGACCTTCAATTTTGCCCCCCTGTATGGGATTGACAATAATGTCGATATTCCGAAGTCCTGCTTCAGTGGGAGACACTTTTTGAGCCTGACTCATTGTCTTTACACTCATTTGGGTGTTGAAATAGAAAAATTCGGATTGGAATTCTTTTGAATAAAAAGACACGCGGTAATCATCAGATTCCTGAAGTCCGGTTATTGTATACACACCATTGGCATCGGTTGAGGCAAATTTTGAAACGCCCAATCGATCCGAATAAATATCCACCTGTGTGAATGGTATGGGGTTGGAACCATCAGTGACCTGACCGGTCAACCATTTAGTCGGCGCTAAAGACAACTTAAAATCAAGTGTCTTCTCACCATTGATTTCGATGTAGGTTGCATCAAACAAGCTTTGAACATTGTCATGATACTGAAATAGGTAGTCAGTTTCATTTTCAGGCGGCCAGACTCCAACAACATATTGTTTGGAGTTCAATAATCCGGTGATTGTGTATTGACCGGTTTCATCGGTTTGTGTGCCACCGGCAAATGTATCAACCAAATATGCTTCAACCCGATAGTTTGCCAAAGGAGGTCCAGGTCCATCAGATCTTGTTACTGTTCCTTTTAACACATGTCCTTTTACCTGAATCATATTTTCATAGGTTTTTATCTGGTTATCTCCCTGTCCCTGGGCACTTAATGAGACTGTATAGGTTCCAATTTCTGAATATATATGGCTCGCATCAAAATCGTTGCTAACACTGCCATCTCCGAAATTCCATTGCCACTGCGTGACTTCTCCAGTAATTTCGGGTGAAAATTGAACGACATGAGGAACAAAACCCACTGGCTGATCAACTGAAAAATCGATTTCCAGGGGCTGTGTGCTGGCAATAACCTGGATCAAATCTGTTTGTGTGTGCGTGTTCGATCCACCAGGACCGAAAACAGTTAATGAAACTGAATACACACCTGATTTTTTGTACACATGAATGGGATGTTGTTCATAACTTTCAGAATTATCACCAAAATTCCATACCCATTTTTCAGGACTACCTGTTGATGTGTCTACAAATTCAATATTCAAAGGGACTGTCCCTGTATATGGGGCCGCAGTAAAAGAGACTTCCGGTATTGCCATATTGTTAATTTGTATTTGCGCAGTATCTGTTGCGCTGGCATTGTTTTCATCAGTAACTGTCAGTGTAACAGTAATCACCTCCCCTGACATTTCCACATAAGGGGCTGTAATCGTTGCAATAGGTTGCGTTTCATTTTGAATTTCAAGATCGGGCATATTGGGAATCGTCCATAAATAAGTCAACGTGTCTCCATCAATATCAGTTGATCCCTGTGCATTTAATTCCAACGAGAGTGTTTCAGTAACGTCATAAGTTGTTCCCGCATCAGCAATGGGTGGATCATTTACAGGATAAATGGTAATGGATATTTGTGTGTCTTCTGATGTTGACAAGGTATCTTTTGCCGCAATTACAAAGGTATCAATGCCAAAATCATTTTCCAATGGCGTGTACAGGAAAGATCCATCTTGAAATAACTCGATTTGTCCTTTTGTTACATTTCCTGTATCGGGTCGAAGAATATAAGTAAGGGCATCTTCATCTGCATCAGTGGCTGTAACCGATGCAGAAAGGGGTTCATCTTCATTGGTTTCAAACAATGTTGATATGATCACTGGTTCGTCATTCACCGGATTTATTTTGATTGTTATTGTTACATCGCCTGAGCGCGTATATGAATCTTCAACCGCAACAACGAATGTATCTGTTCCAAATATATTTGGAGAAGGGTTAAATGTAAATTCTCCTGATGTATCAAATACCAATACCCCTTTTTCTGGTTCAGTTTTCAAGACAAAGGTGATATCATCCTGATCCGGATCAGTTGCTGTCAAACTCTTGGAGAGTAATGTATCTTCATTGGTTTCATATGTTATTGGATTCAATATGGGGGGATCGTTAACTGAGATGATATGAATCGTAATGGTTGCATTTTCAGAAGCAGTGAATGGATCTTTTGCCGCTACAATAAATGAATCGAATCCATTGCTGTCCTGAAAAGGTGTATATATGAATTCTCCAGTTGGATTTAATTCAAGTGTCCCTTTACTCGGTTGGCTTTGCAGCGCAAAGGTTAAAATATCCTGGTCTTGGTCTTCCGCAGTCAAAACATCGGACAAGACATGATCTTCAAACATTTCAAATGATGATGATGTAATCACTGGCGGATCATTTTCTGGTGTAATGACAATATAAATAGTCGTCGGTCGTGAGATTGCATTTTTGTTGTCTTTTACCTGAAATTGAAATGTATCTGTACCAGAAATAGCTTCATTGGGTTGATATACACAATGTCCATTAATGGCATTGAATTCTAAATTGCCCATCTCAGGATTTTGGAGTAATACAAATTCAAAAATGTCATTTTCAGGATCGACAGCCTCCAGGTCAAACTCAATGAGTGTATCTTCCTTTGTCGTATGGGTTACCGATTGCGGAATGGGGGCATCATTGACCGAGATGACCATGATATCCACTGTCACAGGTTCGGATTTTTCAATTCCATCATCCACGACATAGGTAAAAGAATCCATCCCATAATAGTTCTCTTTGTTTTGATATATGCACATACCATTGAAGGGATCTATGATCGCAACGCCACCATTGGATGGTTTTTGATATAGTCGAAACATGAGTGTATCTTCAGGGTCAAATAGATCTTCACCTTTTAGAAAAACGCTTTTAGGAATGTCTTCCAATACAGTCAATGATAATGGATAAGCCACAGGTCGGTCATTGATTGGATTAATCGTAATGGATATATTCGCCGGTTTTGAAAAATCTTTACCATCAAAAGATTTATAAACAAAAGAATCAGCCCCATATTCATTGGGATGTGTAGAGAAGATGCATAGGCCTGTTTGCATATCTACAAGTGTCAACGTTCCTTTTTCAGGGTAAGAAACAATGGTGAAGGATATGGGATCACCCGAGTTTAAATCATAACCAACCAATGGATATTCAATGCTTTCGTCCTCATCAATAATCATAAAACCATCATAGGCAATTGGAATTTCATTGATAATTAAGCGAATTTTAGAACTGACTGCGCCATCAATTTCAAACCCTCCAAAAACTCGGTTTTCATTACATGTCAAATTGGGCATTTCCAGTACAACGATATCACCTTCATTGCCCAGAATTTTGAATCTCAGAAATGCGACAATTCCTTTACCAGTAATCGGAGAACCCTGGGAGGAAATTGGAAATACAGCATTGCCATCTGTGCCAATTTGTGTGCTAAATCCATAGTCACTGGTGTTCAGTATGGTGTCTTCCAATGTCATGTCAATGACTTCCATTTTTTCTGGGTCAAACAGGACATGAATATTCAGTGATTCAATTGTTTTTTCTTCATTGATAATCACAGGTATACTCAAAATATCTTGTTTGGCAATCACAGTTTCCGGCATGGGTTGAATGGTTAGTGTAATAACAGATGGATCTGAGTTGACAATGCCATCGTTTACAAAATAGACAATCCGATCCATTCCTTGTGCATTGAGATAGGATTCATAGATTGTTTCGCCGGTATGCGCATTTACTGTTAAAGAACCTTTGGTCGGTTCCTGAAAAATCTGATAAGTTAAAGGATTATTGTCCGCATCAATGGCATCCAATGTAAAATAGGATGCAATCCCTTCAGTAACTTTCAATTCCATGGGATTGGCCACTGGCTGATGATTATTTGGCGGATTGATTGATATAAGCACACTGGCATCATTTGATTCACTTTTGCCATCAGAAACGCGAAAGATGATTTTGTCATCTCCACTGGCGTCATCATTTGCACGATATTGGATTGTCCCGGTATTTCGATCTAACAACTGAACACTCCCTTTTGTGGGTTCCTCAGCGATGATAAAAGTGATTGGATCTGCCTCAGCGTCACTGGCGTTGAGCACCCATTCCTGTGTTTCACCGGCATTGATAAATGTCATGAAATCATCTGCGTTTGGGGGATCATTAACTGGTATAATATTTATTGTAAATGGTTGGGCTTCAGAATAAGCTTTTCCATCAAACACACGAAACCAAAATATATCCATGCCATCGGCATTCAGGTATGGTGTGTAAACATAATTGCCTTGACCGCTGCCAGTTTCACTGAGAACCAATTTTCCTTTCATGGGTGATTGATTAATCGAATATATCAAGTCTGTATTATCAACATCTGTTGCCATCACTTTACCTGAATGGGAGTGATCTTCCAAAATCTCGATTTCACCTGGAAATGCGATGGGAATATCATTAACAGCATATATGGTTATGATCACTTCTGCTTCTTCAGAATATTCCAGACCATCAAACACCCGATAAGCAAACTGAATCTCACCACTAGCTTCAGAAACAGGCGTATATAAACAGATACCAGATTGTTCATTCAACAAGACAAGAGTTCCTTCAGGCGGTTGGGTGATTTCAAATGTGAGCATATCGTTATCAATATCTTGACCTGTTAGTGTTAATTGTAAGACTGTATCTTCTGCCATTTCATAGGATGCTGCTGATACGATGGGAACATCATTGACCGGTTGTATTGTCAGTGTAATGGGTGCTGCTACTGAGCAAAGATGTTGGTCACATACTTTGTACCAAAAATAATCTGTTCCATGAAAATTAGATGATGGCAGGTATGAAAACTCACCTGATACAGGATCAAAGCTTGAGATCCAGCCATATTCAGGGACAGGAGAGATGGACAGTGTAAGATCATCACCATCTGCATCAAATGTTTCCAAAGTGGCATTCAGCATGTTATCTTCAAGTAACGTGTATGCCGATGCTGTGGATTCAGGCGCATCATTGACCGGTAAAATCGAGATCGTTATCATTGTTGGTGCTGACGACAGACTTTCATCTGTTGCCTGAAACAGAAAGAAATCAGTGCCATAGAAATCCATTTCAGGAACATACCGGAACAAACCTGCTGTGGCATCAATGATTTCCAGAAGTCCCTCCTGTGGATATTCGGGAATATGAAAGGTTGATATCTGACCTTCAACATCAGTGGCTGTCAATGTAATGACAATGGAGTGATCCTCTGTTAATACCAGGCTTTGGGGAATGGCGACCGGTGGGTCATTAATGGGACGCATGGTGAACGTCATTGACACGGGTCCGGAACAAGCAAAATCATCACAGGCCTCAAATAAAATGAAATCATCACCTGCGTAGTTTTCTTCAGGATGATAGGTGAATTCACCTGTACGTCGATCAAGAATCGTTAAGCGGCCATGATCGGGTTCATTATACACAGTAATGGTAAGCATGTCATAATCTGGATCATCAAAACTGAGGGTATCAGTGATGGGGATATCTTCATCAAGCGTAAATGTTTTGGGATAACCAACCGGTAAATCGTTGACTGGTTTGACCACAATTGAAATCAAGGCCGGCTCTGATGCGGATTCATCATCCATACATTGATATGAAAAAGAATCTGACCCAAAATAGTCTTCATGTGGCGTATAGGTGACATAGCCATTTTGCTCGTTGGTCAATATGAGTTCACCATGTTCAGGCAATTGGCTAATTGAAAAACCCGATATTTGTGAGTCTTCATCAAAGGCTTTGAGTGTATAATCAACTGATTCGTCTTCAAAAACAGTAATCATATCAGACTGAACAAAGGGGGGATCGTTTACATATAAAACATCAATATCCACCTCTGCAATGCTGGATTTTTCCTGTCCATCATTTAATTCATACGAAAAGTGATCACTGCCATAATAATCGGTTACAGGTTTATATTGCACAGTCATCGTTTCATAATCAAAATCAAAAAGTGTTCCATGTATCGGGTCTACAAGAATGGTAAATGTGATCGGATCGTTATCAGGATCAGATGCACTCAGTTGAATCGTTTTTATTTGATCTTCATTGGCAGTAATTGACATGGATGCCGCAACCGGTGGATCGTTAATGGGTAAGACTGTCACAGTTATCCAGCCGGGCTGAGATGTGCTTTCTGCATCACTGGCAATGAAAGAGAATATATCCTGACCAAAAAAATTGGTAAATGGCGTGTATTGGGAAAGGCCTGTTGTTGGATCAATTATTTCGAGCTTGCCATCAGGTGTGTCTAGTATGGAAAAGGCTTCAATGTTAGAATCAATATCAATCGCCCGCAATGTTATTTCAACAGATTGATCTTCCAGAATTTCAATGGAATCATTTTGTGTCACAGGTGGATCGTTTACCGGATTGATAATCAGTGAGAACATGGTAGGTTCGGATGTGGCCTTTCCATCTGATGCGGTAAACATGAAGTTTACCAGACCGGATTCATCTGCCAATGGCGTGTAGCGGCATTCTCCAGATTGTTCATTCAAGAATAATGTGCCGCGATCCGGTTCACTATGAATCGCATATGAGAGCGGGTCGTTTTCTATATCAACACCAGTTACTTGAAAGGATTTGGGTGTATCTTCATCGAGATGAATCGCGCCTGTTTGTCCGGCTGGTGCGTCATTAACCGGAAGAACTTCCAGTTGCACAATAGCAGGCTCAGACATATCGAGACCATCACTGACCTGAAACGTAAATTGAAAATGGCCATTATGATCTTTACCAGGGATGATGTTGATCTGCCCGCGTTGGGCATCGAGTATTTCAATACTCACTTCTTGTGAAGATTCAATAATATTATACGTGAGGGTACCTGAATCAATATCTGTCCCTTGTAATTGTATTTCAAGGGGCTGGTCTTCATTTAAGGTATAAGCGGAACCTGAAGCCACAGGTGCATCGTTTACAGGTGAGATAATCAGTGTCATTGCAGCAGGCTCTGATTTTCCATATGGATCTGATGCAGTAAACGTAAAGAAATATATACCAAAATCATTGACATCAGGTGTGTAGCGACATGCACCTGACTCGACATCCAGTAATGACAATGTCCCTTTTTCAGGAAGTGTTTGCAATTCAAAAGTGATTGGATCGTTATCTGAATCAACAGCAGCGATGGAAAAATCGACTGCAATGTCTTCAGTTACCTGGACAGTTGCAGGGGTACCTAATGGAAAATCATTTCCCGAGCGAATAATAATGGTAATGTGTCCGGGACTTGATAAACCAACGCCATCAGAAACTACATAAGTGAAATGTTCGGTTCCAAAAATGTCTTGAGCGGGTGTATAAAGAATATGGCCATTGGTATCAGAAAAAACAACAGTACCCAAAGTGGGGTTGGTATGTAAAGTATAAGAAAAAGTATCTGTAACATCAGCATCATATGCAGTCAGTGTTAACGCAATCGGTTGGTCTTCCATGATCTCGAGCGTCTGATCAAAAGCATCTGGTAAGTTATTAACAATAATAGTGAGATCCGAAGAAAAGCTATCCTTTGCCCATAAACCACCCTGAATGTTCGTTTCATTACATCGAAATCGACTCAATTGAAGCAGGCTTTGCTCACCGGGCGAGTCAAGCGGTTCAAATTCTATATATAAAACAATGCCAGAACCGGTATAGAGATTTCCTGATGAATAAACAGGAAAGCGGGCCTCATCAGTCAATCCCACGTTTTGCACCAATTGATACCCACGACCTTCGAGAATGGTTCCTTCAAGTGTGGCACCAATGGGTTTTAAGTGGGCGCTATCAAACTGAACACGAATATCACAGGAATAGATCTCCTCTTGTGTATCTAAATATACAGGTACGAAAAATGATGCTGATGGGTTGACTTTTAATTCGGCAGCATGAACCCATGAGCCAAAAAGAAATATGGCAATGGTCCAAACAAATATCCATAATTGACAATTGTTTTTTGGGAAATGCCCGGGTATCATAATTACCTCTCATTTTTAAAGATTGGGTTAACAAATTTTTTGGGAAAACGTTCTCTATACCTTTGGGAAATCGAAGATAAATACATGAATAGTCAAGACCAGGAACCTGAACACCACACGATGAAGATGTTGTTCCCTTTTTTTTATAACATTTTCACATAACATATATTATATTTTTTATAAATGATTTTTATTTTCGTCAAGGTTTTTTATGGCAACATCAATTAGATAAGTTTGAGATCTTCAGTTTTTGTTGTATCCAAATCTTTACTTATAT